>OLFX01000297.1_pt1 | contig 82259 bp, 85 predicted proteins | sample 1605091 | NCBI WGS metagenome assembly OLFX01 (sample SAMEA3888906, study PRJEB22519) | human gut metagenome | biome: human gut; feature: human-associated habitat; material: faeces | place: Denmark | collected 2012 | reverse complement strand
ACCCCTTGAAAATAAAGGCTTTTTCTGTTTGTCGTTATTATACCGTAACGGCACACTTATGCAACACTGTTAGATCAAAACAATATGAACATGAAAGTAGTATCGGAGATATTAGGTCATTATTCAGAAGAATTTACAAATGAAGTTTATGTCATTCATAAACCAGAGGTCATCATCTATGATACAAGTGAAGTAATGAACTCATTTATTGAGTCATTAAAACTGGACTCAACAGAAAGAACCATACCTGTATATGATATTTCGTTCATTCAGGAATATTTATTTTAAACTATTCTGACAATTCAAATTTTTATTTATTAATTTAATTTTAGTGTTACATTTTTAACAAAGCTTTTGGCAAAAATATGTAATACTTAATGCTTATCAATGATTTTTAATCGTTATTAAATAAGCGAAATCTTTTGAAACAGAAAAGAATTTTTGCAGATTTTAAAATTTTTAAAACTAAGATATTTTGTTACAACAGAAAAGCAACAAAAATACAACTAAAAGTAGTTAAGATAAGAGATATTTTAACAAACATCAAAAAGCTATAAATCGGAAAAAATTCTTCTAAATATACATTTGTTATATAGAAGTAACAAACAGATAGAAGAAATACAATATAATATTAAAAAAAATTACAATTTTATCGCCCCAAAGACTTGAAAAAGAAATTTGCGAGTAGTACAATTGTGTTAAAAGATTAACACAATATTTTAAAAGGAGCGTGTTTGAAATGGCAAGATTTACACTACCAAGAGATGTTTATCACGGAAAAGGATGTTTATCCGAATTAAAGAATCTGAAAGGTAAAAAAGCTGTCCTCGTAGTCGGCGGCGGATCTATGAAGCGTCAAGGATTCCTGGACAAAGCAGTGAACTACCTGAAAGAAGGCGGAATGGAAGTCAAACTGATCGAAGGTGTAGAACCAGACCCGTCTGTAGAGACTGTTATGAAAGGTGCAAAAGTAATGCAGGAATTCGAGCCTGACTGGATCGTAGCAATGGGCGGCGGATCTCCGATTGATGCGGCTAAAGCTATGTGGGTATTCTATGAGTATCCGGATGAAACATTCGAGAATATTATCACACCATTCAGCTTCCCTGAACTTCGTCAGAAAGCAAAATTTGCAGCCATTCCATCTACATCAGGAACTGCAACAGAAGTAACAGCATTTTCCGTAATCACAGATTACAATACAGGAATCAAATATCCTCTGGCAGACTTTAACATCACACCAGACGTTGCAATCGTTGATCCTGAACTGGTAGAAGGACTTCCTCAGAAACAGGTTGCTTACACAGGAATGGATGCACTGACACATGCGATCGAAGCTTATGTATCAACACTCAACTGTCCATTTACAGATCCACTTGCACTGCAGGCAATCGAAATGGTTCTGGATTATCTGCCGGCATCTTATAACCTGAATATGGAAGCAAGAGAGCAGATGCATTATGCACAGTGCTTGGCTGGTATGGCATTCTCGAATGCATTACTTGGAATCGTACATTCTATGGCTCATAAGACAGGAGCAGCATTCTCAACCGGACATATTCCTCACGGATGTGCCAATGCGATCTATCTGCCATATGTAATCAAATACAATGCAAAAGATAAAGTGGCTGCATCACGTTATGCAGAGATTGCACGCAGAATGGGACTTCCTGGAACATCAGAAAAAGCTCTGATCAACAGCTTGTGTGCAAAGATTGATGAGTTCAATGCAAAGATGAATATTCCTAAGACTCTGAAAGAATTCGGAATCAACGAAGAGGAATTCAAAGAAAAACTGGATAAAATTGCAGAACTTGCAGTTGGTGATGCCTGTACAGGATCTAATCCAAGAGCAATTGATCCTGCAACAATGGCTAAATTATTTACATGTACATATTATGGAACAGAAGTTGATTTTTAAATAACAAAAATCAGATAACGGCGGCTGTCACATAGGTTTATGTGACAGCCGTTTTGCGTACTTTGGTATAAAAATCAAAATCTATTCCATATACAATAAAATAAATCTTGAACAATTTTATCGACATTTTTTGAAAAATATGGTTTTACTTGCGAAATAGAACAAGCCGTATTATGATAATAGTAATATTGGGAATTAGGAGGAAATAAGATGTACAAAATTTTAAAAGCAGAACAATTAACTGCTAACATCTTTCTGATGGATGTAGAAGCTCCTCGTGTAGCAAGACATTGTGAACCGGGACAGTTTGTCATTGTAAAGATGGATGAAAAAGGGGAAAGAATCCCTCTCACAATCTGTGATTATGACAGAGAAGCCGGAACGATCACAATCGTATTCCAGCCGGTCGGAGCATCCACAACCAAGATGAAAGAATTAAAAGCAGGAGATTATTTCCGCGATTTCACAGGTCCGTTGGGAAATGCTTCAGAACTCGTAGAGGAAGATATCGAAGAACTGAAGAAGAAAAAGATCCTGTTTGTCGGAGGCGGTGTCGGAGCAGCACCTGTATATCCACAGGTGAAATGGCTCCATGAACACGGTGTTGATGCTGATGTTATCATCGGTTCGAAGACAAAAGATATGTTGATCTTGGAAAAAGAGATGGAAGCAGTATCCGGAAATTATTATCCATGTACAGATGATGGTTCTTACGGTCATGCCGGAATGGTTACGACAATGGTAGAAGAACTGGTAGAAAAGGGAAATAAATATGATGTATGTATCGCGATCGGTCCAATGATCATGATGAAATTCGTATGTCTCCTTACAAAGAAACTGGAAATCCCTACTGTTGTAAGTATGAATCCGATCATGGTAGATGGAACGGGTATGTGCGGAGCCTGTCGTCTGCATGTAGGAGATGAGATCAAGTTCGCATGCGTAGATGGTCCAGAATTTGACGGACACCTTGTCAACTTCGATGAGGCTATGAAGAGACAGCAGATGTACAAGACCCAGGAAGGCCGTGCAATGCTGAAATTACAGGAAGGTGACACACATCATGGCGGATGTGGTCAGTGCGGAGGTGACGAGTAATGGCAGATGTATTAAAGAAAGTTCCTGTAAGAGAACAGGAGCCAAAGGTTCGTGCTACGAATTTTGAAGAAGTATGTTACGGATATAATAAAGAAGAAGCAATGGAAGAAGCAACCAGATGTCTGAACTGTAAGAATGCAAGATGTATCCAGGGATGTCCTGTATCCATTAATATTCCTGCATTTATCGCAGAGATCAAAGAAGGCAATATCGAAGAGGCTTACAAAGTGATCGGTCAATCTTCTGCACTTCCTGCTATCTGCGGACGTGTATGTCCACAAGAGTCACAGTGCGAGAGCAAGTGTGTTCGTGGTATCAAAGGTGATGCAGTATCTATCGGTAAACTGGAAAGATTTGTCGCAGATTATGCACTGGAAAATGATATCAAACCGGAAAAACCGGAAAAGACAAACGGACATAAAGTAGCAGTCATCGGTTCCGGTCCGTCAGGACTTACCTGTGCCGGCGACCTTGCAAAACTCGGATACGAAGTAACTGTATTCGAAGCACTGCATGAACTTGGCGGTGTTCTGGTATATGGTATTCCTGAATTCCGTCTTCCAAAGCAGAAAGTTGTTAAGAAAGAAATCGAAAAAGTCAAAGAGCTTGGTGTTAAATTCGAGACAAACGTTGTTATCGGTAAATCTACAACCATCGACCAGTTGATGGAAGAGGAAGATTTTGAAGCTGTATTCATCGGTTCCGGAGCAGGTCTTCCGATGTTCATGGGAATCCCTGGCGAGACAGCCAACGGAGTATTCTCTGCAAATGAATACCTGACAAGAAGTAACCTGATGAAGGCATTTGATGATTCTTACGATACACCGATCGCAGCCGGTAAGAAAGTTGCCGTTGTCGGTGGTGGTAACGTAGCTATGGATGCTGCCAGAACAGCACTTCGTCTTGGTGCGGAAGTACATATCGTATACCGTCGAAGCGAAGCAGAACTTCCTGCACGAGTAGAAGAAGTACATCATGCAAAAGAAGAAGGTGTTCAGTTCGACCTCCTTACCAATCCAAAAGAAATCCTTGTCGATGAAAACGGATGGGTAAAAGGTATGAAAGTGATCAAGATGGAACTTGGTGAGCCGGATGCTTCCGGAAGAAGACGTCCGATCGAAATTCCTGGATCTGAATATGAGATTGAATTAGACACTGTTATCATGTCCCTTGGAACCTCTCCAAACCCATTGATTTCTTCTACAACAAAGGGTCTTGAGACGAACAAGAGAAAATGTATCGTAGCAGAAGAAGAGAACGGACAGACTTCAAAAGCTGCCGTATTCGCAGGCGGCGATGCCGTAACAGGTGCTGCAACTGTAATTCTTGCTATGGGTGCAGGTAAAGCAGGTGCAAAAGGTATCCACGAATATCTGTCTAAGAAGAATGCTTAATTCTCCACAGGATAAAAGATTCTATAAGTATTCAGATATGAATATATGATAAAAGAGATATGCATAAGAAAAAATCTTGTGTGTATCTCTTTTTTGATGCTGTATCCGTACTTGAATAAAAACAGCTGTATGTGTTATGATTGTAAGACATATTTAAATACTGAAAATAATTATAAAATCAGTCCTGCTGACAAGTAAGGATAAAACAAAAAGACAGGTTGGAGATTATGACAGAATTAGATTTGAAAGACGGAAAGATATTTTTAAATAAAGTAACGGAGAAGATCCGTACACGGCTGACAGAAGTAGATGCATCCATTGAAGCCGGACAGAAAGACATTCAGAGTATGAACGAATACTACTGGGAGAATTACACTGAGATGGACGAATACGGTTATGAGAATTACGATAACCAACAGGCACTTTTACATCAGGTAAATGATAATCAGGAAAAGCAGAAGATGAGACATCGTCTCCGTAAGATGTTGGAAGCCCCATTTTTTGGACGTGTAGATTTTATCTATGATGGGGAAGAAGAGCCGGAGATTTTTTATATCGGTATCGGCAATTTTGCAGAGCGTACAGGTATGCTGCCTTTGATCTATGACTGGAGAGCACCTGTCAGCGGATTGTTTTACGATTATGATAAAGGACCGGGTTCTTATAAAGCTCCCGCCGGACTTATCGAAGGCGAAATTGCCGCCAAATGGCAGTATAAAGTAAAAAATGGAAAAATGGTCTATGCATTTGAAAGCGATACCAAGATTGATGACGATATTTTAAAACAGGAACTGGGAACCAACAGTGATGTGCAGCTGAAAAATATCGTACGTACGATCCAGAAAGAACAAAATGCCATCATTCGTAATACACAGGATCGGATTCTTGCAATTCAGGGGGCGGCCGGAAGCGGCAAGACTTCCGTTGCATTACACAGGATCGCATACCTGTTGTATCACGACAGAGAACATTTAAAATCCTCTAATATACTGATCCTTTCTCCCAACAGTGTTTTTTCGGACTATATTTCCCATATTCTTCCGGAACTGGGCGAGGAAAATATTCAGGAGATGAGTTTTGATCTGTTTGCATACCGCGAATTGAAGGAAATCGTTCCGGACTGCGAAGACCGTTATGACCAGCTGGAGAGGAACATGAAGCTTCAGGATCTGTACCTGACAGAACGCTTTGAAGAAAAACAGTCGGAAGGCTTTGTCGGAATGATGGAAGGATTTCTCGCAAGCCTGGAAGATGAACTGATGGATTTTCGAACGATTGAATATAAAGGAATTCGAAAAACAGAAGAAGAACTGATCAATCTGTTTTATTTCAAATTTCAAAATGCACCTCTGCTCACCCGTATGGATGCGATCCGTGACTACTGCGTTGATGAATACGAAACATTACTTGGACGGGATCTTTCCGAAGAAGAACTTCTGATCGTGCAGAATAAGTTTGACAAGATGTATGTGACAAAAGATATCTATAAGATCTACGGATGGTTTCTGGAAGAATGCGGCCATCCGGCACTTCCGGATGTCGAATACGAAAAGCGCAAGCTGGAATACGAAGATGTATTTCCGGTGTTATATCTGAAGTACCGTCTGACCGGAAAAGCTGTGCATAACCACATCAAGCATCTGGTCATTGATGAAATGCAGGATTATTCTTATCTGCAGTATGTGATCTTGAATCAGATATTCAAATGCCGGATGACAATCCTCGGCGATAAGGCCCAGACACTGGATGAACAGATGCGAGATGTATTACAGTTCCTTCCGGGGGTGTTCGATCAGAAGATCCATAAGATTGTAATGAATAAAAGTTACAGAAATACGATGGAGATTGCCAGATACGCTGAAAAACTAACCGGTGTAAAAGACGTGGAACTTTTAAAGCGTCATGGAAAAGAAGTCATTGAAGAGAATTTCCAAAATGAAGATGCTGTGCTGGATGAGATCTTTTTAAAAGCAAAACTTGGAGAAGACGAGTATGAGACTGCTGCCATTATTACCATGACGGAAGCAGAAGCGTTCACATTGTATCAGATGTTAAAAGCCCGCGGCGAAGAAGTGCACTATATTGACCGCAACAGTTCTGCATTCAAAAAAGGGCTTACCGTCACAACCTTTTATCTTGCGAAAGGACTGGAATTCGATCAGGTATTCGGAGTCTTCCGGGATATTAAAAATCCGATGCAGAACCAGGCAAAATATATCTGTGCAACAAGAGCATTACACGAGTTATATATGTATCAGGTAACCAAACAGTAGAATTAGAAAGAATAGAAGAATGAAGATAACATTAATCACAGTAGGCAAGATAAAAGAAAAATACTTAAAGGATGCTATTACAGAATACAGTAAAAGACTGAGCCGTTACTGTAAGCTGGAAATCATTGAAGTGGCAGACGAAAAGACCCCGGATAACGCAAGTGAAACTGTAGAAGACGGCATCCGTGATAAAGAAGGTGAACGGATTCTGAAATATGTCAGAGACGATGCCTATGTTGTTACGCTGGAAATTGAGGGAAAGCTTCTGACCTCCGAAGAACTGGCGAAAAAGATTGAGAACCTTGGAATTCAGGGGACGAGCCATATCATATTTATCATTGGCGGTTCGATCGGACTTGGAAAAGAAGTGCTGAAACGTTCAGACTATGCACTGAGTTTTTCAAAGATGACATTTCCACACCAGCTGATGCGGGTAATTCTGCTGGAACAGATTTACAGAAGCTACCGTATTATCAGCCATGAGCCATATCATAAGTAAAATGCCGAAATAGTAGAAAAATCTTGTTTCAAAATCCATCATCCTTTATACTAATATGGATGAAAATGTCAGGAGAGGGTATGATATGACTATGAAACACTTAAATTTAAAAAATCTGTGCATGATCTTACTGGGAAATACGATCTATGCACTTGCAATCGTCATGTTTATTCTGCCAAATAATATGATCACAGGCGGGACAACAGGGCTTGGTATTGCGATCCATCATTATTTCGGACTTCCAATCCATAGTTTTGTATTGCTATTCAATACACTGATGTTCCTGCTTGGAGCGGCTGTCCTTGGAATGAAATTTGCACTTACGACATTGGTCAGTACCTTTTATTATCCGGTTATTCTGGGAGTGCTGGAGCAAATGCCTGCACTTCAGAATGTAACAGACGATAAGATGTTATCTACTATATGCGGTGGTCTGATGATCGGGATGGGGATCGGCGTCGTGATCCGGTGCGGAGCCTCTACTGGAGGAATGGATATTCCGCCGCTGGTTCTGAACAAGAAGTTTGGTCTTCCGGTATCTGTGATGTTATACGTATTTGATTTTGTTATCTTAATCTCACAGATGCTCTTCACCAATAAAGAAGAGATTGTATATGGTATCTTGTTGGTACTGATTTACACAGTCATTTTAGACAAGGTGCTTCTGATGGGATCTACCCGTACAAAAGTAGAGATCATGACAGAAAAATATGAAGAGCTGAACCGTCTGATCCAGGGGCAGCTTGACCGTGGAACAACACTTGTCTACACACAGACCGGATATCTAAAAAATGATCAGCCGATGATCCTTACCGTTGTATCCAACCGTGAACTGATGCGGCTGAATCAGCTGGTACAGGAGACTGATCCACATGCATTTATGATCATTGGAAATGTAAATGAAGTACGGGGAAGAGGATTTTCACAGCAGAAAGTCTATAAAAAAGAACAGGAAGAACGATAAGAAAAAAAGCTGGTATTTTTAGCCAGCTTTTTTCTTACGTTCTTTACAGATCCATCTGGAATCCTGATATATAAAATGCCAGTATTCAAAGATCTTTTCGGATGTATTACTATCTTTTCCCCGGACAACAACCCAGATATCTTTTGGATCGGATTCCTGTTCTGTATGTTCTTCATCCGCAAAATCCGGAGCTTTTACAGGAGAAACTGTTGTAAACTTAATGTGTTCCGATTTGATATTTTTCTCTATCTCTTCCTGAATGCTCAGATAGCCATCGGTAATCCCGATCTGCCGGTACTGCTCGGCAAGACGGATTCTTTTGTTTCTCCCCGCAAGGATAAGATACGTAACAATGGATGTGATGATCGATGCAACAATAACAAGTGCCAATATGATCAAAACAAGAAATGATGTATGCATAGATAAAACCTCCTTAAAATATATGGATTTCAAAACCATACTATCTGACCTTGATGCAATGATGCAGGCTGATTTTACATAGATTTAACGTAAATCTAATAATCGTTTGGAAATACTATGATACATTAGAAACATTGAAAATGCAATACAAAGAAAGGTGAAAAAGTTATGAGTAAGATATATATGAACCGGGAACTTTCCTGGTTAAAGTTTAATGAACGTGTTCTTGAGGAGGCAGAGAACCCGGAAGTTCCGTTGTGCGAAAGACTGACGTTCGCATCGATTTATCAGAGCAATCTGGATGAATTCTTCATGGTGCGTGTGGGTTCTTTATATGATCAGACACTTCTCGATAAGAAGATCTGTGAAAACAAGACAGGAATGACATCGCAGGAACAGATTGATGCAATTTTAAAGCAGACTAAATTGATCAACAAGAGAAAAGAAGCCGTATACGAAGAACTGATGGCACGTGTGGCAGAGCAGAAAATTCGTATTTTGCGTTTTAATGAACTGGATGAAGACGGTGCCCGTTATCTGGAAGGTTATTTTAAGTCAGAGATCGCACCGCTTATTTCTCCTACTGTAATCGGAAGGAGACAGCCATTTCCATTTTTGAAAAACAAAGAGATCTACGCCGTAGCAGTACTCGGCGCAAAAGGGAAAAAAGACCGTCTCGGAATCATTCCATGTACAAGCAATATTTTCGGACGTCTGATCGCAGTACCGGGTATGCCCGGCACATACATGCTTGCTGAAGAACTGATCCTTCATTTTGCACCGGTTGTATTCAAAGGGTATAAGATAAAATCCAAATCTTTGCTGCGCATCACAAGAAATGCAGACATTGATGCGGATGCTTTATATGATGAAGATCTGGACTACCGTGAATTCATGGCAGGTCTGATCAAGCAGCGTAAGAAACTGGCTCCGATCCGTCTGGAACTTTCCAGAGATATGGACAAAAAAGGAATTGCCGTATTGTGCGAGTATCTGGAACTGGATGAAAATCATGTATTCATGTCCTCAACACCATTGGATCTTTCGTTCGTATTCCAGATCCAGGATCTGCTGAGAAAAAATCCGGAATTATATTTTCCGAAAAGAACACCTCAGAAATCCGATCAGTTTCAGGATGGAAAGAACATTATAGCACAGATCAAAGAAGAAGATAAACTGTTATCTTATCCTTATGAATCCATCCGTCCGTTTTTGCATTTGCTGACAGAAGCTGCCGAAGACCCGAATGTTATCTCGATCAAGATGACCTTATACCGTGTTGCAAAGCAGAGTAAGGTTGTAGAGGCATTGATAGAGGCCGCAGAAAACGGGAAAGAGGTCGTTGTATTAGTTGAACTTCGTGCTCGCTTTGATGAAGAAAATAATATTGAATGGTCCAGACGTCTGGAAGATGCCGGATGTCAGGTAATCTATGGATTAGACGGATATAAAGTGCATTCAAAACTCTGCCTGATCACCAGAAAAAATGCAGGACAGGTAGAATATATCACCCAGATTGGTACAGGTAATTATAATGAAAAAACTTCCCGATTATATACGGATCTCTCTTTGATGACATCCAATGTAGAGATCGGGCTGGAAGCTTCCAATGTATTTCAGGCACTGTCGAAGGGAGAAGTTGTTGAACATACCGGACATCTTCTTGTAGCGCCAAAGTGTCTGCAGAATAAAGTGCTGGATATGCTGGACGAAGAGATCGCACATGCAAGAAACGGAGAAGAAGCTTATGCAGGATTCAAACTGAATTCCCTTACGGATAAAAAGATCATCGACAAACTGATCGAGGCTTCTGAGGCCGGAGTCAAGATCGATATGATCATCCGCGGTATCTGCTGCCTGATCCCCGGAGTGGAAGGAAAGACAGAAAACATCCGTATCATCAGCATTGTCGGAAGATTCCTGGAACATTCCAGAATCTATATCTTCGGAAGCAAAGAAAGAAGGAAATATTACATTGCATCTGCAGATTTCATGACTAGAAATACTGTACGACGTGTAGAGGTTGCTGCACCGGTATATAATGACAAACTGAAAACGAAATTACAGGAAATGTTCGACGTTATGCTTTCTGATAATCAGAAAGCAAGAAAACTGGAAGCAGATGGAAATTATCACCGTGTGAGTAATGATCTTACACCGGTAAATGCACAGGAATATTTTTACGCTGAGGCATACCACGAGATTTCTTAAATCCGGGCAGGTATATATCTGAGGCGGAATGCATAAAGTGATATAAAGCACAAAAGTGGTATGGATATGAATCGTCAGGAATGGAAAGAAAAAGCGGCGGAAATGTCGGGAGTCCCAAAAGATGTAGCAATGGGGCTCCCGATTCTTACGATTACCGGTACGGATGAACTATGTGTGGAAAATTACAGAGGGATAACGGAATATACAGATCAGATTATCCGGCTGCAAACCAGATGCGGACAGATTAAAATCGGCGGCAGGAAACTGGAAGTCATCTATTACACCAATGATGAGATGATGATTCACGGTCACATCAGGACGATCGAATACCAAACATAGGAGGGATCGCTGTGTTTGAACAGTTCATCTGGTATCTGAAAGGCTATGTCCGGATACGTGTGTCAGGATATTCACCCGAACGTTTTCTGAACGCCTGCCGTTATAAAAACATCTATATATGGGATCTGAAACGTGTCTGTGGAGCATATGAAATGAATCTGTCGGTCAGTGGGTTCCACAGACTGAAGGAAATTATAAGGAAGACCGGCACAAAGGTTTGTATCATCCGCCGCAGCGGTCTTCCTTTTCTTTTTCACCGCTACCGGAAACGTCATATACTGTTTTCCGGATTTATTCTCTGTATTTGTCTTATCCTTTTTATGACACGTTATATCTGGGGAATTGATATCCGCGGGAACCTGTCGTATACGGATGATACTTTAAAGAAATTTCTGGCATCCGAACAGATTAAAAATGGTATGAAAAAGACAAATGTGGACTGTCAAAAGATTGTCCGGGATCTAAGACGTACATATGATGGAATCATATGGGTATCTGCTTCCATAGATGGTTGCAGGCTGGTCATTCAGATAAAAGAAAATGAAGACGGCCTTGCGGATAACAGCATTATATCCCGGATAAACGACCAATCTACAGATATCATTGCCGACACGGACTGCACCATCACAAGTATTACTACCAGAACCGGTATCGCACAGGTAAAAAAAGGGGTACAGGTAAAAAAAGGTGATCTTCTGGTATCGGGACAGATCCCCATTTGCAATGATGCAAAAGAAATCACAGGGTACTCACCCTGCAGATCGGATGCTGACATATCCGGTGAAACCTGTATTCCATATCAAAAGATGCTCTCAAAAAACTATTTCGAAAAAGAATATTACAAATCAAGATATCATTTTATCCAGAAAAAAGAATATGCAGTCCGGGCAGGAAGATATATGATCCGAATCGGTTCTGTAAAAAACACATATCCTTATTTTGAAAAGCACGTCTTCCAGTGGCAGTTCAGGCCGTTGAATATATTCCCTCTTACCTTCGAAGAAATCACAGTAACTCCTTACCGGAAAAGATATAAGAATTATACAAAAACGCAAATCCGGAAGATATTATCCGGAGATTTTCAGAATTACTGTAAAGAAATGAAGAAAAAAGGGGTAGAAATTATCCAGAATGATGTTAAAATATACACAGGGTCTGAGACGTACTCTGCGAAAGGAACACTGAAGATCAGATGCTCCGTTGGAAAGCAGGTTCCGTCCACACCGCTTCCGCCGGACTATATTGCGGAAGACGACACAAAGAATGGAGACTAATGCATGGGATTAATGGAGACAGTCATCGATATACCTGCGGAACACGAAGCCAATGTGTTCGGACAGTTCGATGCATATGCAAAAAAAATAGAACGCACTCTTCATGTAACACTGATCGCAAGAGGTGAAAGCGTCAAGATCATGGGAGATGCTTTGAAAGTAGAAAAAGCAAAAAAAGTGCTGGATCAGCTTATAGAACTTTCAAAGAGAGGCAACACGATTCAGGAACAGAATGTAGATTACACGCTGGCACTGGTTATGGAAGACAGCGAAGAAAACGTACTGGAGATCGATAAAGATATTATCTGTCATACCTTACAGGGAAAACCGATCAAGCCGAAGACACTCGGTCAGAAAAAATACGTCGATGCAATCCGTAAACAGATGATCGTATTCGGACTCGGACCGGCCGGTACCGGTAAGACTTACCTTGCGATGGCAATGGCGATCACTGCATTCAAGAACAATGAAGTAGGACGTATCATACTGACACGTCCTGCAATCGAAGCAGGAGAGAAACTTGGATTCCTTCCGGGCGACCTTCAGAGTAAGATCGATCCTTATTTGCGTCCCCTCTATGATGCACTGTATCAGATCATGGGTGCGGAAAGCTTTATAAAGAATTCGGAAAAAGGTCTGATCGAGGTTGCGCCGCTTGCTTATATGCGTGGCCGTACATTAGATAATGCCTTTATTATTCTGGATGAAGCACAGAACACAACACCGGCACAGATGAAGATGTTTCTTACCCGAATCGGTTTCGGCTCAAAAGTCGTGATCACCGGTGACGCAACACAAAAAGACCTTCCGTCCGGACAGGTGTCCGGTCTTGATGTGGCGGCAAAAGTTATAAAAGATATCGAAGATATCAGTATCTGTCACCTTACCAGCAAGGACGTTGTACGTCATCCACTGGTACAAAAAATCGTAAAAGCATACGAAGATTACGAAAGCAGACAAAACCGTCGCGGTAATGACGCAAAATACAAAGGAAAAGATAAGAGGCGAAGATCATGACATTATACTTTGAAGAAGAAGGCGAAATAAAGCTTCCTCTGGAATGCGAAACACTTGCAAAGAAAGTAGTAGAAGAAGCATTGGATTATGTAAATTGTCCGTACGAAGCACAGGTGAATCTGCTACTGACAGAAAATGAACAGATTCATGAAATGAACAGAGAATTCAGAGGCATTGACCGTGCGACCGATGTACTGTCTTTTCCGATGATCGACTATCCGGAACCCGGAACGTTTGATTTTCTGGAAGAGGAAGAAGATTGCTTTGATCCGGAAAGCGGAGAACTGACGCTTGGAGATATCGTGATATCAAAAGAAAAAGTTCTTTCGCAGGCAGAAGAATACGGGCATAGTCCAAAGAGAGAATTTGCTTTTCTTATTGCCCATTCTGTGTTACACTTAACAGGTTATGACCATATGGAAGAAGAAGAACGTCAGGTAATGGAACAGAAACAGCGTGAGATCATGGAACGCCTGGACATTCTGAGATAATCATTGATCTTAATAAATTTTTTACAAAACGATGGAGTTAAAGCTGTATGTCGGAACAACATAAAAAAAATGAAAAAAATTTCCTGATACAGGGATCGATTCTTGCAATTGCCGGAGTTATCACAAAGCTGATCGGAGCCTTTTACCGGATTCCGCTTTTGAATATTATCGGAACAGAAGGAAACGGATATTATTCGGTTGCATTTTCAATTTATTCAGTTGCATTGATGCTGACTTCGTACAGTCTGCCGTTAGCTGTGTCAAAGCTTGTATCGGCAAGAGTGGCTGTCGGCGAATATAAAAATGCAAACAAAATCTTCCGGGGTGCTATGACCTTTGCACTTCTTGCCGGTGGAATTGTCTCTCTTCTGGTATTTTTCGGAGCAGATTTTATTGCAACAACCATTATGCATCTTGACATGAGTGCCTATGCGCTCCGTGTTCTCGCACCGTGTATCCTGATCGTAGCACTTCTCGGGGTGTTACGCGGATTTTTCCAGGGAATGGGATCTATGATCCCGACAGCAATCTCACAGGTGATCGAGCAGATTGTAAATGCTGTTATATCGATCGCAGGTGCATATTTATTATTCAATGCAGGAAGAGCTGTCGGAAAGACCAGAGGCGACAAATCCTTCGGTCCTGCCTATGCGGCAGCAGGCGGAACACTCGGAACAGTCCTTGGTGCATTGAGCGCCTTGATATTTGTCGGATTCATTTTTCTCGCATACCACAAAGTATTCAAAAAGAAAATGAAACGCGATCATTCAGGGAAAAGAGAAAGTTACAGAACCGTATACAAAGTGTTGTTTGTGACCATCGCACCTGTCATTTTAAGTGCAACGGTATATAATATCAGTGATTTTGTAGATACTGCACTTTTTAACAATGTCATGGCTGCTCAGGGATTTAGCAAAAAAGAATACGCAAGTCTTCTTGGAATCTTTCAGGGACAGTACAGTACAATGATCAATGTGCCGCTCTCTATCTCAAGTGCACTTGCCGCCTCACTGGTGCCGAGTCTGGTTGCCACTGTACAGACCGGTAACCGTAAGCAGGTACATAACAAGATTAATACTGTAAGCCGTTTCAACATGTTGATCGCAATCCCATGTGCAGTTGGATTTATCACACTTGCAAAACCGATCCTGAATTTATTATATTTTACACAGGATAATACTACAGCAGCACGGATGCTTCAGATGGGGGCGCTTTCAGTTGTCTTTTTCTGTCTGTCAACAGTGACCAACTCTGTATTACAGGGACTCGATGATATGATGACACCGGTAAAAAATGCGGCAATTTCACTGGTGATCCATATCGTGACATTATTCCTGATGCTGGTAGTACTAAAATGGAACATTTATGCGGTTGTATTAAGTAAGATCATATTCTCCGGAGCAATCTGCATACTGAATGCGAAAGCACTTCGTGACAGAATCGGTTATGTTCAGGAGAAAAAGAAAACATTCTTAATCCCGACACTTGCTTCCCTGATCATGGGTGTAATCGCAATTGTGATTCATCTGATCTTCGAATTATTCGCTGGTCCGTATATTGCAACAATCATTGCACTTCTGGCAGCAGTTGCAGCATATGGAGTATCTATCGTTGCACTTGGCGGGATTACGGAAGAAGAATTACTTGGCATGCCAAAAGGAGCAGCCCTTGTGACAATATGCCGGAGACTACATTTGATAAGAGGGGAATACAAGTAAGTATGAGACCAGTAAAGAAAATTGCTCTGTTACACGATATCTGCGGTGTCGGCAAGGCAGCCATGATGAATATGACACCGATCTTAAGCATGATGGGAATCGAGGTATGTCCGGTACCGACAGTACTGTTATCAACACATACCGGTGGCTATGGCACTCCGGCGGTCTGCCATGTACCCGGAGACTATATACGTGCATGTGCAGATCATTACAAGAAAGAACATATTACATTTGATGCTATTTTTGTCGGATACCTTGGAAAAGCTGATGTAATTGATGCCGTCATCTATTTCATTAGTCAATTTCCGGACACAAAGGTTATTTTAGATCCTATCATGGGTGATCACGGAGTTTATTATACAAATTTTGACGAATCTTATGGTGTTGCAATGCGGAAAATCCTTCCGTATGCAGACATAATTCTGCCAAATCTGACAGAAATGTATCTGCTCGCCGGAAAAGAATATCAGCTCACAGGCAATCACAGAAATGTACTGCATTTGTGTGAAATCCTCCGTGAATTGGGAGCAAAAAACATGATCATTACCAGCGTTCCAAAAGACGACTGTAAAAAGGGTATCGTGTTATACGAAGACAATGCATTTCTTTATATCGGAAATGGTGAAAACCTGAAAGAATTTCATGGAGCCGGAGACGCATTTGACGGAATGTTCCTGGCAAAGCTTCTGCAGGGAAATTCCCTTTTGGAAAGTGTACAGGCTTCGCATGCGTTTGTTTGTGCCTGTATCAGAGAAAGCGAAAAGTATGACTATCCGGAACGGGAAGGCCTTTTAATTGAAAGAACATTGAAGAAAATTGTATAAATAGGGTGAGTTGAGCGAATACTGTACTCAAAAAAGGAGTCTTCATTATGAAAAACAAGTATGGTATTGGCTTTTTACTGTTTCTGATCCTCATCGTATTCGGAATCACCTGTGCTTATCAGCTTAGCTTAAACAGGGGAAAACGTGAAATTCAGGCAGAGAAAACAGCAGAAAAGCAAAAAACACAAGATCTTTCTGTTGCCGCAGATGGACAGGCTTTAAAAGAAGACTGTTACTATCTGAAATCTCTGAATGGCTATGTAGTCGTATATCTGAATGATAAAAAAACGGTATATGAATACACAGATATTCCACTGGATGGTCTTCCTGAGACACTGCAGCAGGAGATCCATAATGGAAAATACGTTGAGACATCAGCAGCCCTATACGGATTTCTCGAAAATTATTCGAGTTAAATCTGAATATGTTAAGGAAGGACAAAAGATAATGGATGATAAGAAAGTAGCAAGAATCAATGAATTATATCACAAGTCTAAAGCCGAAGGTCTGACACCGGAGGAATTAAAAGAACAGCAGATATTGAGAAAAGAATACATTGATTCTTTCAAAAGAAATCTGCGCGGACAGCTAAACAACATTTCTATAAAGGAAAAAGACGGAAGTATTACGAATTTGGGTGAGAAATTTGGAAACAAAAAAGGAAATTAGACATAAGATCATCCGTCTCAGAAAAGAGATGGATCCGCTTGTGTGGCAACAGGCCACCAATACTATCACGGAAACAGTGATCAATCATCCACTGTTTTTAGAAGCGACTGACATCTACTGTTATGCGAATTACAATGGCGAAACCGGAACCTTGGCAATCATGGAGGAAGCCTGGAAACTGGGTAAAAGTGTATGGTTTCCAAGAGTCGAAGGCAGCGAGATGAATTTTTATCTGGTAGAACAAAAAGAGGATCTGCAGCCTGGTGCATATGGAATTCTGGAACCGACAGGTGAATACAAAGCCGACGGATATGACGGACTTCTGATCATGCCGGGTGTCGCTTTTGACGAAGAATGTCACCGAATCGGATATGGCGGCGGTTTTTATGACAAATATCTGGAAAAACATCCGGATCTGCATACGATTGCAGTTGCTTTTGAATTGCAGATGTACAGAGAACTGCCTTTTGAGGAACATGATATAAAACCGGAAAAAGTTATTACAGAAAAGCATATCTATCCATTGGAATCAGGTGAATGTTTTTTGTAATTTCTGATTAAGATATGAAAAAATATAATACTTAAAGGAGTGAGCCAGAATGGCAAACGGATTACCCAGAGATCCCATGCTGTTACTCAGTGTGGTCAATACAAAACTAAGAGACTATTATCACAGCCTGGATGCTTTATGTGACGATATGAATGTCAATAAAGAAGAAATTATAAGTGCTTTGAAGTTGATTGATTATGCATATGATTCAGACATACAGCAATTTGTCTAGATTGCCATACATTCTGCAAAAAGCTGTTGTCTTCACTTTCTGTGAAAGACTAATAATGAATAATACAAAGGAGCAAAGAGAATGCTTAATACTATGAATTACGATATAGATATTACAAAAGAACCGCCTGCGGATGATACTGCCCGTCAGTATTATTTTATCGAAAAAGCAAAAGCTTATGTACAGCGCGAATCCGAAGAACTGGGACGTCCGCTGACATTCTGTGTCACAACATTCGGTTGTCAGATGAACGCCCGTGATTCCGAAAAACTCTGTGGAATCCTGGAAAAGATCGGTTATGTAGAAGCGCCTGAAGATGAGGCTGACTTTATCATTTTCAACACCTGTACGGTAAGAGAGAACGCCAACATGCGTGTCTACGGACGTCTCGGACAGTTAAAACCAAGAAAGAAGAAAAATCCGCATATGATGATCGGTCTCTGCGGCTGTATGATGCAGGAACCGGAGGTTGTAGAAAAGCTGAAAACAAGTTACCGCTATGTGGATATTATCTTCGGAACACATAATATTTTCAAATTTGCCGAACTGATCGTGACACGGTTTGAATCACAACGTATGGTGATCGATATCTGGAAAGATACCGACAAGATTGTTGAAAACCTTCCGAATGACCGCAAATATTCCTTTAAATCCGGAGTAAATATCATGTTCGGATGCAATAATTTCTGCAGTTACTGTATCGTCCCATATGTACGTGGAAGAGAAAGAAGCCGTGACCCGGAGGCAATCATATCGGAAATCCGCCAGCTGGTTGCAGATGGTGTGGTTGAAGTCATGCTGCTTGGTCAGAACGTCAATTCATACGGAAAGAATCTGGAAAATCCGATTACGTTTGCCCGGCTTTTGGAGAAGATCGAGCAGATCGAAGGATTGGAGCGTATCCGTTTTATGACGTCTCATCCAAAGGATTTATCTGATGAACTCATTGAAGTTATGGGAAGATCCAAAAAGATCTGCAAACACCTGCATCTGCCGGTACAGTCCGGAAGCAGCAGGATCTTAAAGAAGATGAATCGTCATTATACAAAAGAGCAGTATCTGGAACTGGTAGAAAAAATCCGCAAGAATGTTCCGGATGTGTCTCTTACAACTGATATCATCGTTGGTTTCCCGGGAGAGACAGAAGAAGACTTCGAAGAAACTATGGATATTGTAAGAAAAGTGCGTTATGACAGCGTATTCACTTTCATCTATTCAAAACGTACCGGAACACCTGCCGCCGTGATGGAAGACCAGGTACCGGAAGATGTGGTCAAAAACCGTTTTGACCGACTGCTGAAAGAAGTACATACGATTGCGGCAGAAGTATGCGCTGTACATGAAGGAACCATTCAGACCGCTCTGATCGAATCGGTAAGTGAACACGACCCATCCATGGTAACAGGACGTTTAAGTAATAATCTGCTGGTACACATCAAAGGTGATAAGGGAATGATCGGACGGCTTGCCGATGTCAGACTGACGGAATGCAAAGGTTTCTATTATCTGGGAGAACTGGCAGAATAAATGTATTATAATTAACCATGAAAACGCTCAAACTATGTAATATCAACAAGATAGTGAGGGCGTTTTTGTATGAAAAAAATCAGTGAGTATTTATTTTTGTGGGGGATCGGTGGCTGGATCTATTATACGCTGGAAATTCTTTTCCGTGGTTTTTCCCACTGGTCCATGTTCGTGCTGGGCGGGATCTGTATGATGTTTTTCTCCTATCAGGGACAGCAGGTACGCTGGCAGGATGATTTTCTGCTGCAGGTATTCCGCTGCAGCATCTTTGTAACAGCAGCAGAATTCATTACAGGTATTATCGTAAATAAATGGTTTGCACTTCATGTATGGGATTACAGCTGTATGCCATTTCAGTTGTTTGGTCAGATATGTCTGCCGTACACCATGCTATTTACATGTCTCTGCGCAGCAGGGATCTATCTGAGCGCCAATATTCTTTATCTTCTGTATGATGAAGAAAAGCCTCAGTTTGTGAAAAAATCTATCCTTTTAAATTCAAAATATAAATGCTATAATGAAATGTAAAATTTAAATGATCAGAGGAGTAAAAAAAGTGGCAGAATTAACACCAATGATGCAGCAATATATGCAGACGAAAAGAGAATATCCGGACTGCATCCTCTTTTATAGATTGGGAGACTTTTATGAAATGTTCTTTGACGATGCGTTGACTGCATCCAAAGAACTGGAGATTACATTAACCGGAAAGAACTGCGGACTGAAAGAACGCGCACCAATGTGCGGTGTCCCGTATCACGCAGTGGACGGATATCTGAACAGACTGGTATCCAAAGGTTATAAAGTGGCCATCTGTGAACAGTTGGAAGATCCGGCTGCTGCAAAAGGAATTGTAAAAAGGGATGTTGTAAGAATCGTAACTCCCGGAACCAACCTGGACACGCAGGCACTGGATGAAACAAAGAATAATTATATCATGTGTATCGCTTACGCATCGGATCATTACGGCGTATCTGTCGCCGATGTATCAACCGGCGAGTACATGGTAACCGAGATTGAAAATTCTGAGAAATTGTTTGACGAGATCTATAAGTTCATGCCGTCAGAGCTGATCTGTAATGAAGCCTTTTATATGAGCGGTATGGATTTTGAATTGTTAAAAGAAAAGCTTGGAATTACCGTATATTCTCTGGATTCATGGTATTTCGACGATGCAGTCTGTGAACGTGTTTTGAAAGAACATTTCCATGCCGGTACGATTGAAGGACTAGGACTTACCGATTATGACTGCGGTGTAATTGCGGCCGGTGCACTCATGCAGTATTTGGTGGAGACACAAAAACGAGATTTATCACACATTTCCCACCTGACAATCTATGCTTCCGGAAAATATATGCTTTTGGACAGCTCAACCAGACGAAATCTGGAGCTGTGTGAAACACTGCGTGACAAACAGAAAAGAGGTTCCCTTCTGTGGGTGCTGGATAAGACGAAGACTGCCATGGGTGCAAGAACCCTGCGCAAATATATTGAACAGCCGTTGATTGACAAGAGCGCTATTGAAAAACGACTGGATGCTGTGGATGAATTAGTGAAAAATGCAATTTCCAGAGAGGAGATCCGTGAATACCTTTCACCGGTCTATGATCTGGAACGGCTTGTGTGCAGGATCACATATCAGTCTGCGAATCCAAGAGATCTGATCGCATTCCAAAGTTCTCTTGCAATGCTTCCGCATATAAAATATATCTTGAATGATATGCAGACACCTCTTTTAAAGGAATTGAATGAAGAACTGGATACGCTCGGAGATCTGTGCAAGCTGGTCAGTGATTCCATCAAAGAAGATCCGCCGATCGCCATGAAAGAAGGCGGCATTATCAAAGACGGTTACAATGCAGAAGTGGACAAACTCCGCAACGCCAAATCTGACGGGAAAGACTGGCTGGCAAAGCTGGAAACAGAAGAACGTGAAAAGACCGGTATCAAGAACCTGCGTATTAAATATAACAAAGTATTCGGCTATTATCTGGAAGTTACCAATTCATTCAAAAATCTGGTGCCGGATTATTACACAAGAAAACAGACGCTTGCCAATGCAGAGCGCTATATCATACCGGAATTAAAAGAGCTGGAAGATACGATTCTTGGTGCAGAAGATAAGTTGTATGCTCTTGAATACCAGCTTTATTCCGAGGTCAGAGATACTATCGGAAAAGAAGTTGTCCGCATCCAGAAGACGGCTAAAGCCATTGCAAAATTAGACGCATTTGCCTCTCTTGCACTGGTTGCAGAACAAAATAATTATGTCAGACCAAAGATGAATGACAAAGGACTCATTGATATCAAAGACGGCCGTCATCCGGTAGTCGAAAAGATGATCTCCAATGACATGTTCATCTGTAACGATACATATCTGAATGACAAAAAGGAACGGATTTCCATTATTACGGGTCCGAATATGGCCGGTAAATCAACATACATGAGACAGACAGCCCTGATTGTCCTGATGGCACAGATCGGTTCGTTTGTCCCTGCTTCTTCGGCAAATATCGGTGTGGTTGACCGTATCTTTACCCGTGTAGGTGCTTCAGATGACCTTGCAAGCGGACAGAGTACTTTCATGGTGGAGATGACAGAAGTGGCCAATATTCTCCGAAATGCGACGAATAAGAGCCTTCTGATCCTTGATGAGATTGGGCGCGGTACCAGTACCTTTGACGGTTTGAGTATTGCCTGGGCAGTGATTGAATATATCAGTAACAGCAAATTGTTAGGAGCAAAAACTTTATTTGCAACACATTATCATGAGCTGACTGAACTGGAAGGAAAAATTGAAAATGTTAACAATTACTGTATTGCAGTAAAGGAAAAAGGTGACGATATCATCTTCCTGCGTAAGATTGTCAAGGGCGGTGCGGATAAAAGTTACGGAATCCAGGTTGCAAGGCTTGCAGGTGTTCCGCAGTCAGTTACAGACAGGGCAAAAGAGATCGTAGAAGAACTGGTACAGGCAGATGTAACCGGTAAGATCAAAGAAATCGAAGTGCAGGGGCAGGAAGCATCCAAACCAAAGGCAAAGCATTTTGATGAGGTAGATCTTGCCCAGATGTCACTTTTTGATACCGTAAAAGATGATGATGTCATCAAGGAGATTAAAGAACTGGATCTTGCCAATCTGACTCCGATCGATGCATTGAATACATTATATCAACTTCAGAACAAACTAAAAAACAGGTGGTAAACGATGAGTAAAATTCAGGTGTTAGACCCGATTACAATTGATAAGATTGCAGCAGGAGAAGTGATCGAACGACCGGCTTCTGTTGTAAAAGAGCTGGTGGAAAATGCCATTGATGCCGGTGCTACAGCAGTTGTCGTAGAGATTAAGGATGGCGGGATCTCGTTCATGCGTATTACAGACAATGGCTGCGGAATAGACCGGGAAGATGTACGCTCTGCGTTTTTGCGGCACTCAACGAGTAAGATCCGTTCTGTCGATGATCTGCTTCACATCGGTTCACTGGGATTCCGCGGAGAGGCACTTTCCAGTATCTCGGCAGTTGCACAGGTAGAACTGATCACAAAAACAAAAGATCAGACATTTGGCACGTTATACCGTATTGCAGGCGGCAAAGAAGAAACTCTGGAAGATACCGGTGCACCGGATGGAACAACCTTTATCATACGGCAGTTGTTTTATAACACACCTGCCCGAAGGAAGTTTTTGAAAACACCGATGACCGAAGCGAGCCATGTCGGAGACCTGATGACGCGACTTGCACTTTCTCATCCACACATTTCGTTTCAGTTTATTAATAACGGACAATCCAAATTACATACATCCGGTAACGGAAAGTTGAAAGATGTCATCTATCACATTTACGGACGCGAAATTGCTTCAAATCTTCTGCAAGCAGAATACGATACACCGGGACTTAAAATCACCGGATTTTTAGGAAAACCAATCATCTCCAGAGGAAACCGGAATTTTGAAAATTATTATGTGAATGGCCGGTATGCCAGAAACAGTATCATTTCCAGAGCCATCGAGGATGCATATAAGGATTTTACCATGCAGCATAAATATCCGTTTGTGGTACTGCATATAGAGATTGACGGAGAACATGTAGATGTCAATGTACATCCGACGAAGATGGAACTACGCTTTAACAATCAACAGGAAGTCTATAACGCTATCTATTCGGCAGTTGATCAGGGACTTCACGAAAAAGAACTGATTCCGCATGTAGAGATGCCGGAACCAAAGCCTGCCATCCAGTCTACACCGGAACCAAAGCCTGCCGTCCAGTCTACACCGGAACCAAAGCCTGCCGTCCGATCTGCTCCGGAACATAATCTGGAATACTTCATGTCCAAAATGAAAGAACGGGTACTGGCAGAGCATGAAGAAAAGAAGAAAAAAGAAGAGGCTGTAACAAAACAACCGGTAAATACGATACAAACTATTGCAGAAGAAAAAACACCTTACATGCAGAATACTGCCGTCAGACCGCAAATATCAAGACAGACAACTGCGCCAGATCCACCAAAACAAATGGAACTTTTCGAAGATCATCTGCTTACCAGAGAGGCCATGCAGAAATATAAAGTAGTCGGTCAGGTATTCGAAACCTACTGGCTGGTAGAATACGATAACAGTCTGTATATTATCGATCAGCATGCAGCGCATGAACGGGTTCTGTATGAAAAAACTCTGAAATCTATGCAAACTAGGGAATTCACCTCGCAGATGATCAGTCCGCCGATTGTATTGAATTTAAGTATGCGGGAAGCAGAATTGCTGAACACTTATATGGACCGGTTTACAAGGATAGGGTTCGAGATTGAAGAGTTCGGACAGGACTCTTATGCAGTCCGTGCTGTTCCGGATAATCTGTTCAGTATTGCGAAAAAAGAACTGCTGATCCAGATGCTGGACAGCCTTTCGGATGAGATTGCCCGCAATCAGTCTCCGGATCTCATTGATGAAAAGATTGCTTCAATGTCATGCAAGGCTGCCGTAAAAGGAAATATGAAATTATCCGTGCAGGAAGTTGATGCGTTGATCGGTGAACTGTTATCATTGGACAACCCCTATCATTGCCCGCATGGAAGACCAACCATTATCGCAATGACAAAGAGAGAATTAGAAAAGAAATTCAAGAGGATCGTATAAAATGAAGAAGAAACCACTAGTAGTACTAACAGGGCCTACGGCCGTCGGGAAGACAAAAGCTTCGATCGGACTAGCAAAAGTGATTGGCGGGGAGATTATTTCTGCCGATTCCATGCAAGTATATGAATACATGGATATTGGTTCTGCCAAGATACGCCCGGAAGAGATGCAGGGTGTTCCTCATTATCTGATAGATGATTTGAAACCATGGGATGAATTCCATGTCGTTCGATTTCAACAGATGGCTAAAAATGCAATGGAGCAGATTTATGCCAACGGACATATTCCAATCGTTGTCGGCGGAACAGGATTCTATATCCAGGCATTGCTGTACGATATTGATTTCACCGGTACCGCCCAGGATGACACTTACCGGGCAGAGTTGGAAAATCTTGTAAAGGAAAAGGGGGCAGCATACCTGCATAATATGCTGCGAAAAGTTGATCCGAAATCCGCAGAAGATATTCATGCCAATAATGTGAAACGAGTGATCCGTGCGCTGGAATATTACCGTCAGACCGGGCAGAAAATGTCAGAACACAACGAAGAGGAACGTCGGAAAGAATCCCCGTATGAATTCGTCTATTTTGTTCTGAATGCGCCAAGAGAGCAGCTGTATGCAAGAATTGACAGACGTGTAGACCAGATGATAGAAGAGGGACTCGTTGACGAAGTAAAACACCTGAAAGAACTTGGCTGTACGAAAGAGATGGTTTCCATGCAGGGACTCGGTTATAAAGAAATCCTGGCATATCTTGACGGGGAATATGATCTGGATACAGCTGTCTATACCATCAAGCGTGACACCAGACATTTTGCCAAACGGCAGCTCACCTGGTTCCGGCGCGAACGTCAGGTGACGTGGATTCAGAAAGAAGTGTATGATTATGATGAAGACAGGATCCTAAAGGCAATGCTCTCGCATCTGGAGGGAAGAATATGCTGAAGAAAAAGTTAAGAGGAAAATCCAAATTTTTGAGAAAAATGAATGAACTGATGGAAATATATTCACGTAATCAGGACACTGCTTTTGCTTACCGTGAACTGCTCGGCCTGGAATCCATGATCCGGTACGAAGGCGAGCAGGCAATGTTTGATCTTAATAAAGCTTCTCTTTTATATGACATGGGAAGATACCGTGAAGCAGAAACGGTTCTGAAACAGATTCCATCCATTAATCCAACATTTGATGCTATGTGTGAATCCCTGCGTTTCAAGCTGCTGGAAGTCCGTTGATTTTCTCGAAATATTTACGACAAATCAAAATAAAAAATCAGAAAGAAGGATAAATATAGATTATGACACCGATCAACACAATTTATAGCGAAATGGGCATCCGTGAAACAGTCCTTTCGTTCGGAAATACAATAGAAAAAGACCTGAAAAAACGTTTTGAAAAAATTGATAAGATTGCCGAATACAATCAGTTAAAAGTAGTAAAAGCAATGCAGGATAACCGCGTCAGCGCAGGATGTTTTAACTATGCCAGCGGTTATGGTTATGATGACCAGGGAAGAGATACCCTCGAAAAAGTATATGCGTCTATTTTCCATACCGAAAGCGCTCTGGTACGTCCGCAGATCACTTGCGGAACACATGCACTGGCACTGGCTCTTGCAGCAAACCTAAGACCGGGTGATGAGCTTCTGGCACCTGCCGGAAAACCATATGATACGCTGGAAGAAGTCATCGGTATCCGCCCGTCAAATGGATCTCTTGCAGAATATGGCATTACTTACTCTCAGGTAGATCTTCTGGAAGACGGAACCTTTGATTACGAAAATATCGAAAAAGCAATCAACGAGAAAACAAAGATGGTTGCAATCCAGCGCTCCAAAGGCTATCAGACACGACCGAGCTTTTCGGTTGAGCAGATCGGCGAGCTGATCGCATTTGTCAAACAGCTCAAACCGGATCTGATCTGTATGGTGGACAACTGTTACGGTGAGTTTGTCGAAACGATCGAACCAAGTGATGTCGGTGCAGATATGACAGTCGGCTCACTGATCAAGAACCCCGGCGGGGGACTTGCCCCGATCGGCGGGTATATCGCGGGTCGCGAAGATCTGATCGATGCATGCGGATACCGACTGACTTCCCCGGGCCTCGGAAGAGAGGTTGGTGCATCTCTTGGTATCATGAAAGACTTTTACCAGGGATTATTTCTTGCCCCGACAGTGGCAGCAGCTGCACTAAAAGGCGCGATCTTTGCAGCTAATATTTATGAAAAACTGGGGTTCCCTGTTATTCCAAACAGCACAGAAAGCAGACACGATATCATTCAGGCTGTAGAATTTGGAATTCCGGAAGGCGTCATTGAGTTCTGCAAAGGAATTCAGGCAGCAGCACCGGTCGATTCCTATGTAACTCCGGAACCATGGCCGATGCCGGGATATGATTCTGACGTTATCATGGCAGCAGGTGCTTTCGTTCAGGGATCATCCATCGAATTGAGCGCAGACGGACCGATCAAACCGCCGTATGCCGTATATTTTCAGGGAGGTCTCACCTGGCCGCATGCCAAGCTTGGAATACTGATGTCATTAGAGTATCTGGTACGTGCCGGAATTGTAACTTTGTAACCCTCAATATATATAATCATTGCAATATTTGGAAGAATAGATATGAAGAAAATAGCAATCATTGGCGGCGGTGCTTCCGGTCTTGTGGCAGCAATTGCAGCCGCAAGGACGAACCCGCAGGCACAGATCCTGATATACGAAAAGAAAGACAGCGCAGGCAAAAAAATCCTTGCAACCGGAAACGGGAGATGCAACCTGACAAACAAAGATATGAACGCCTCTTATTTCCACAGCGACAATCTTTCCGTTGTAGAAGAAGTATTACAGAAATTCGGCTATGAAGACACCATTGCGTTTTTCACATCTCTTGGGCTTCTGACAAAGGCAAGAGGAAATTACGTCTATCCTTATTCCGACCAGGCTTCCACCGTTCTTGATTTGTTGAAATCAGAACTGGATCGTCTGCATGTAAAAATAACCACTGATGTGACGGTGACGGGTATTAGTCCAACATCTCATGGTTTTACGGTCCTGACAGATCATCAAAAGCAAAAGGCAGATGCTGTAATCCTTGCCTGCGGCGGGAAAGCGAATTCCAAGCTCGGATCCGACGGAAGTGGTTATGCACTTGCAAAGGAGCTCGGACATACGATGGTTCCGGTCGTACCTGCTCTGGTTCAATTAAAAGTAAAGAATCATCCGTTTGCCAAAGCCGCAGGGGTCCGTACGGATGCTGTCGTAACTGCAGTATGCCATGGACAACCGGCAGCTTCCGATCACGGGGAATTACAGCTTACGGCTTACGGCATTTCCGGAATACCGGTTTTCCAGATCAGCCGCTATATTGCCAAATCTCTGTATTTAAAACAGGATGCAAAAGTGAACATTGATTTCCTGCCCGCTTTTACGGAAGAGGCATTTTTTGAGTTCTTGCTGAAACGTAGAAACGGAAGAGAGCAGATGACCTGCGCAGATTATCTTCTTGGAATCTTTCACCAGAAGCTGATCCCAAGATTTTTAGAGCAGGCACGCATCCGGATGCATACACTGACAGGTGATCTGTCGGATACACAGATAAAAAGTCTTGTTCAGGTAGTTAAGAATAACGTAGTAACAATTGATACCACTAATGGTTTTGATAATGCACAAGTCTGTGCCGGCGGAATCTCAACAGAAGAAATCACTCCCGACACTATGGAATCCCGCTATGTCCGGCATCTTTATCTTGCCGGGGAATTGCTGGATGTGGACGGCATCTGCGGAGGGTACAATCTGCAATGGGCCTGGGCGACCGGTTATCTTGCCGGAACTGCTGCTGCAAACGATATATCATCAGATAGATGACAAACTGTAAAGGAGTAAAAACATATGATTCGGATCAACCAGATGAAACTGAACATTGAACATACATCAGACGACTTTGAACGCAAGATTTTAAAAACACTTTGCATAAAAAAAGAGGAACTTCAGGGCTTTCAAATCCGCAAACAGTCGATCGATGCCAGAAAAAAGCCTGTTCTTTACTATGTCTATTCTGTAGATGTCCAGGTAAGAGATGAAGCAAAAGTTAAAAAAACGGTCAAAAATAATCAGATACAGTTCCAGGTTAAGCCGGACAGCTACCATTTCGAAGTAAAAGGGACAAAGGAACTGACACACCGGCCGGTCATTATCGGAACAGGTCCTGCCGGACTGTTCTGTGGTTATATGCTCGCTGCGCACGGATATCAGCCAATTCTTCTGGAACGCGGAGCCGATGTAGATCAGCGTACAAAAGATGTGGAAGCATTCTGGGAAAACGGGCGGCTGAATCTTTCATCAAATGTTCAGTTCGGTGAGGGTGGCGCCGGAACATTTTCTGACGGAAAACTGAACACTCTGGTAAAAGACAAATTCGGACGCAACCATGAAGTACTACGTATCTTTGCCGAACACGGTGCTCCGGAATCCATCACCTACGAGAGCAAACCTCATATCGGTACCGATGTGCTCTCTGCAGTTGTAAAAGAAATGCGGAAATATATCTGTGCTCATGGTGGAGAAGTACGGTTTCACTCACAAGTCACTGATATTCAGACACATTCCGACAACGGTCAAAAGATTCTCCGCAAACTTAAAATCTACGATTCGCAAAAGGAGGAAACATATCTGCTCGATACAGATCTTGCAGTTTTTGCCATTGGTCACAGTGCACGGGATACTTTTTCCATGTTATATCAGCACGGCCTTCCAATGCAGCCGAAGGCATTTGCTGTTGGTGTACGAATCGAGCATCCGCAGGAAATGATCAATCAGGATCAATACGGTAAGAATTATCCTTCCTTTCTTCCGGCAGCACCGTATAAACTGACTGCTAACCTCGATAATGGAAGAGGCGTATATACCTTCTGTATGTGTCCGGGCGGATATGTCGTAAATGCTTCTTCCGAAGAACACCGGCTTGCCGTTAACGGAATGAGTTACAGCCGCCGGGATAGCCAGAATGCCAATACTGCAGTGATTGTTACTGTTTCACCCGATGATTTTGGAAGTGATCATCCGCTCGCTGGTGTCGAATTCCAGAGAAAGCTTGAAGAAGCGGCATATCTCGAGGGAAACGGCAAAGTTCCGGTACAGTTATTTGGGGATTTCTGTGAAAACAGACCTTCCGTGCAGCTGGGTACAGTCACTCCGCATATAAAAGGTATGTATCAGCTTGCAAACGTCAGAAATATTTTTCCGGAATTCATTGCAGAGTCGCTGACAGAAGGAATTCAGATCTTTGACCACAAGCTTCCCGGATATGCGCGGTGCGATGCCGTCATCTCGGGAGTAGAAAGCCGGACTTCTTCGCCTGTACGACTTATAAGAGACCAATCCCTTCAGAGCGAAATCCGCGGGATCTATCCTTGCGGCGAAGGCGCAGGCTATGCAGGCGGGATTACCTCTGCGGCTATGGACGGAATCAAAGCAGCCGAAATGATTGCTTCCGTTTATCATCCGTTCAAGATGGAATCTTAATTTTTTATCTAATCTGATCATTTTATGTAAAAAAATGAAAAGAAGTTTAAGAATTTTTTAATATCATAAACCTATACACTTTTTCTGAAATGTGATAAAATGTATTGAGTTTTTTAGATAGGAAAAACGAGGAGGAGTACATATGAAAGGTGCAGGAAGTAAAAACGCCTGGGCTTTATTTCTGCTTCTGCTGGCAGGAGTAGTTCTTGGTGGCTTTATTGGTGAACTGGCAAAAGGGGTGCCGGCTTTATCCTGGCTGGGCTATGGACAATCTTTCGGGATAGACGATCCGATCGTTCTGAATCTCGGAGTAATGGTCATAACATTTGGTCTATCGATAAAGATAACCATGGCAAGTATCATTGGCGTGATTCTTTCCATTATCATATATCGTTTCTTATAATTTACAGAATCTGTCTTTTGACTGAGTCTGTAAAAATGTCGTGCGAATCTGAAGAATAATATGAATCAATCAAATACCATAAGAGAAATGCCGAGAGACGAGCGACCATATGAAAAGTGTTCCCGTCTCGGAGCCGAACATTTAAGTGACGTTGAATTGCTGGCAGTGCTATTACGAACCGGTACCCGCGGTGAAAATGCATTGGAACTTGCAGGAAGAATTCTTTATCATGCCGGCGGAATCGGCATTCTCGGAATTCATCAGTTTAACGCTGAACGTCTGAAGCAGATCAAAGGGATTGGCAACGTAAAAGCAATTCAGATATCATGTATATCTGAACTTGCAAAAAGGCTTGCAAAAGCGTCTTATCAGGATACAGTATGTTTTACCGATCCAAAAACGATTGCGCAATATTATATGGAAGATTTAAGACATGAGAAACAGGAACATATGAAATTATTAATGTTAAACTCGAAGGCAAAGCTGCTTGGCGAAACTACCATTTCCAAAGGGACTGTGAATGCATCCCTGGTCACGCCAAGAGAGCTTTTTATAGAAGCATTGCAGAAAAATGCAGTATCCATTATCATCTTACACAATCATCCAAGCGGAGATCCGTCTCCAAGCCGGGAAGATATGCTGACAACAAAAAGGATTCAGGATGCAGGTGCATTAATTGGAATTGAGCTGTTAGACCATATTATAATTGGCAATAATTGTTATATAAGTTTTCGTGAAGAGGGAATGCTGTAAAATTCTGCAACCAAGATAGAAAGGATTCTGTCAGATGGCAAGAAATGTATACGGACTGGATCTTGGGTCTTATGACATCAAGGTCTATGATAAGAAAAAAGACACGATCTGGAAAGAGAAGAACGTGATCGCATTTAAAGACAATCGTGACCGTGATATTTTTGCGGTTGGTGATGATGCATTTAGTATGTATGGGAAAGCTCCCTCAAACATCGAGATCACATTTCCGATGAAAGAGGGCGTTATTTCCAGATTTAACGACATGCAGTTTCTTCTTCAGAACTTATTAAAAAGAGGAAGACAGTTTTCCCGTGGTTCTGAATATGTAATTGCTGTTCCAACAGACGTTACCGAAGTAGAAAAGAAGGCGTTCTTTGATCTTGTGATCCATTCAACAGCCAAAGCAAAAGAAGTAAATATCGTAGAACGTTCGATTGCCGATGCAGTCGGATTAAATCTGGATATTCAGAATACAAAAGGAATCATGATCGCGAATTTCGGTGGTGAAACTACCGAACTGTCTGTACTGGCCGGAGGCGGAATGGTACTGAACCGTCTCGTAAAAGTAGGCGGACATACGTTTGATCAGGGGATTATCAATCTTGTAAAGCACAGTCACGACTTCCTGATCGGTCGGCAGACTGCTGAAGTACTGAGACGGAATTTCAATGTCTTTACCGGAGATTCTGATTCTATCTTATCGGTAGCCGGCAGAGACCTGATCACAGGTGTACCGATGCGGAAGCCGGTTTCTATCATGCTGATCCGTGCTGCAATGAAAGATCCGTTACTGGAATGCGTCAAAGCCATCCATTCCCTTCTTGATAGAACACCTCCGGAAGTCCGCAAAGCAATCTATGAGAATGGTATTTTCCTCACTGGCGGACTTGCAAATATGCCCGGTCTTGAAATTTATATCGAACAGATGGTAGGCATCAAGTCAAGAACTGCCCTGGAACCGGATACCTGTGCAGTCAATGGCCTGAAACGTATTATTATGTCGAAAGACTTAAGAAAACTGACATTTTCAATGATAGAAGATAATTATAGGTGGATGAGATAATGAAGACAAAAAATCAATCTTCCCTTCCAAGTAAATACTGGCTGATCATCGTAATCGTCATATGCGTCATCCTGATGGGTGTGGAACGTATTACCGGAGGGAACGGACCAATCAGTTTCGTTGCAAACTATACAGTCATTCCTATGCAGAAAGGGATCGGATATGTTGGACGCTATATGAGCGATCTTTCCGATAACTTTGAAACACTACAGGACATGAAAAAAGAAAATAGAAAATTACAGTCCAAAGTAGACGACCTTACGATCGACAACACGCGACTACGCCAGGATCAATATGAACTGGAGAGGCTGAGAGAATTATATAAACTGGATGAAAATTATTCTGATTACAAAAAAGTAGGTGCACACGTCATTTCCAATAACGGCTCCAACTGGTTCAGTGATTTTACGATCGACAAAGGAAAGAAGGACGGCATTAAAAAGAATTGCAATGTCCTCGCCGGAAGCGGACTGGTCGGAATTGTAACGGAGGTTGGTCCGCATTATGCGAGAGTACGTTCCATTATTGACGACGAAAGTAATATCAGTGCAATGCTCCTTTCAACTTCTGACACCTGCGTAGTCAGAGGAGACTTGAAACAGATGGAAAACGGCAGGATCCGGTTTGAAAAACTTGCCAATAACGATAATAAGATTAAAGTCGGAGAACAGGTTGTTACATCTCATGTCAGTGACCGGTTCCTTCAGGGACTTTTTGTCGGATACGTCAGTGAAGTGAAAGTGGATTCTAATAACCTGACCCGGTCCGGATATATTACACCTGCTGTAGATTTCACTAAACTGCAGGAGGTTCTCGTTATTACCACAACGAAAAACGACCTGATCAAACAAGAATCCGCAGATACAAAGGGAGAGTAATTCATGAAACGAAAGTTGATTACATTTTGTATTATCATCATATGCTTTTTAATGGAATGCACCATCTTCCACCGATTGTCTTTTGCATCCATCAAACCGAACCTGCTGATTATCATCACTTCATCGTTCGGATTTATGCGTGGAAAGAAAGAGGGGCTTGCCATAGGATTCCTTTCCGGCTTTTTGACGGATGTATTCTGGGGGAATACACTTGGATTCTATACGTTACTTTTCTCGATGATCGGATATCTGAACGGATCATTCCGAAGACTTTTTTATGATGATGACATTAAACTTCCAATCGCACTGATCGCAGTCAGCGAATTGATCTATGGTTTAGTTACATACTTCTGTATGTATCTTTTGCGGGGGGATTTTGCTTTTGAAGCATACCTGAGACAGATCATTATGCCCGAGCTTGTATATACAATCCTGGTCACACTGATTCTGTATCAGATCATATTACACATTAACAAGAAACTGGAAGCAGAAGAGCAAAGGAGTGCAAGTAAATTTGTATAGTTTATGGGAACGGATCAAATCCGGCATTGCAGAATTCGTACAATCTCGAATATTCGTGCTGATCATTGTCTTTTGTATTACATCGGCAATTCTGGTACAGCGGATATTTTATCTTCAGATTGTAAAAGGACAGGAATACCTTGACGATTATAAACTGCAGATTCAGAAAACAAAAGAGATTCAGGGAACCCGTGGTAATATATATGACCGCAATGGCAACCTACTGGCTTATAATGAACTGGCATACTCTGTCACAATTGAAGACAATGGTTCTTATGACAGTATTGCACAGCAGAATAAAGTTTTAAACAAGACGATTTCTTCTGTTATTAAAATGGTAGAATCCAATGGTGATACCGTGATCAATAACTTTGGAATCATTTTGGACAGTAATAATATGTATCAGTTTGTTGCACAGAATGAAACGCAGAAATTACGTTTTATCGCTGATGTATATGGTAAATCTACAATTGATAAGCTTTCCAAAAAACAGAAAGAGACTACTGCCGATGAACTGATTCATTATCTGTGTACAAATAAGCAGAAATTTGGTATTGATGAAAAATCTATGGACAAGTCCATGGTATTAAAACTGATCAATATCCGTTATCAGATCTGGCTGAACAGTTATCAGAAATACATTTCAACTACAATTGCCGAAGATGTCAGTGATGCAACAGTTGCAGACATCATGGAAAATCTGGACAAATTATCCGGTATCAATGTAGAAGAAGAATCACTGAGAAAATATGCTGACAGTAACTGTTTTGCAAACATTATAGGATATACCGGTCAGATTTCCCAGGAAGAGTATGACGCATTAAGTGATGCAGATCAGGAAAGATACAACAAAACCGACACTGTCGGTAAAGCTGGTCTGGAAAAGGCACTGGATTCCCAGCTTCAGGGAAAAAAGGGAAATGAGAAACTTTATGTTAATAATGTCGGAAAAGTAATCAAAACAGTAAAGGGCACAAAGCCCAAAGCTGGAAATGATCTGTATCTGACGATCGATGCTAATCTTCAAAAAGCTGCTTATAACATTCTGGAACAGGAACTTGCGGGCGTACTGCTTGCCAAAATACAAAACAATCTGAATTTTGACCGGAATAAAGTCGAAGACGGAAGTGACGTTATCATTCCGATTGGTGATGTATATAATGCTATGATCAACAATGACGTACTTGATATGACGCATTTTACAGATGCAAATGCCGGTGAAGCCGAAAAAGAGGTTGCATCTGCATTCGCCGTAAGAAAAGAAGAAGTGAAGAATTCTCTTACGAAAATATTCAGCGATTCCAATGCAGCAGCATATAAAGATCAGCCGAAAGAAATACAGGCGTACCTCACCTATCTGGTATCGGATGTGCTGACAAACGGAACAGGTGTAGTAATGTCAAAATCCATCAATACCAAAGATGATACTTATAAAGCCTGGAAAGATGATGAATCTATTAATGTATATAACTATCTGAATTATGCTATTTCAAAGAACTGGATAGATACTTCACTATTGAAAGATTATATAAAATCAAATGAACAGTATTCTGATTCCAGTGAAGTATATCAGGGAATTATTAATTATATTTTGGATTATGTTGATTCAGACAATAGTTTTGACAAACTGATCTACCGCTATATGATAAAATCCGGAACAATTACCGGCAGGCAGGTATGCATGATGCTCTATGAACAGGGAATACTGGATCAGGATGATGAGCAGTATAACGGTCTGAAAGCAGGAAATGTCGGTGCATATGACTTTATGCGGAGTAAAATCCAGTCTTTGGAGATTACACCCGGACAGTTAGGACTGGAGCCTTGTACCGGTTCATTGGTTGCAACAGATCCGAACACCGGTGAAGTACTTGCATGCGTCTCTTATCCCGGATATGACAACAACCGTCTTGCAAATACCATGGATTCTGATTACTACAGCAAACTGCTTACCAATCAGTCCCGTCCATTTTACAACAATGCAACACAGGAAAAGACAGCACCTGGTTCCACTTACAAACCATTATCTGCAATTGCCGGTCTGACCGAAGGTGTCATTGACGTTAACACATATCTTCCATGTGCCGGAGTATATAAGAAAGTCACACCGAATCCAAAATGCTGGATTTACCCGTCATCACATGGTAACCTGAATGTATCACAGGGTATTCAGCATTCTTGTAATGACTTTTTCTATGAAGTCGGTTACAGACTAGGGCTTAATAATGCCGGTGATTCAAAGCTGGACAGTGATACCTCAGATGGAAAGAGTACACAGAATTATTATTCAAGCGAACGTGGTATTGCAAAACTTCAAAAATATGCGGAAGAATTCGGTCTTGGAGATACTTCGGGTATGGAAATTCCTGAATCTGACCCGCAGATATCCGATGACAACTCTGTATTATCTGCTATCGGACAGGGTACCAACAACTATACTACCAGTCAGCTTGCAAGATATATCACAGCAGTTGCAAATGAGGGAACCGTATACAACTTAAGTCTTTTAGATAAGGTTACAAGCCCTAAAGGGAAAACGATCAAAGACTATACTCCTGAAGTTAAAAATAAAGTTACCGATGTGTCCGCCTCTACATGGCAGGCAGTCCATGAAGGTATGAGAGCAGTTGTAACTTCAGAACATAAAGATATTTTTACAAAATTAAATTCGAGTGGTATTGCATTATCCGGTAAAACCGGAACTGCACAGCAAAGTCAGACTCATCCAGACCACGGTCTGTTTGTAGGATTTGCTCCTAGTGACAGCCCACAGATTGCATTTGCAATCCGTATTGCCAACGGCTACAGTTCGACATTTGCAGCTGAAGTCGGTAATGATGTCATGGAGTACTACTATAAAGTCACACCGGAAAATGAATTGATCACGGGATCTGCATCAGATATTGGTACCGGATCAAATGGTGGAGATTAAAGAAAGGATGATTCTATGTGAAAGACCAGGTGCTCATCAAGAGTAACAAATACGGCATCACTATTTATTTTGATTCAGACAGTTCATTCGAGGAACTTCTGGAAGTCGTAAAAAAGAAATTCCAATCTGCTTCCAGGTTCTTTGCTCACGCAAAAATGGCTGTGGAATATGAAGGCCGTTCTTTCACAGAAGATGAAGAGCGGCAGCTGACAAGAGAAATTGAATCAGCTGCCAATATCGAAATACTTTGTATCATTGAGAAAAATACTGTTACAGAACAAGTCCATAAAAAAATGCTGGACGAAAGCCTTGAAGCCATCCATGAAAAAGACGGGCAGTTCTATAAGGGTACATTAAGAGGAAGGCAGGTTCTTGAGTCCGAACAGAGCATTGTGATCATAGGTGATATCGAAGAAGGTGCTACCGTTGCATCCAAAGGAAATGTAATTGTAACCGGTACCATATACGGTACGGTGATCGCAGGTGCCTCCGGACGCAGAGATGCTGTCATTGCAGCTCTCCGTATGCAGCCGAAAAAACTGCGGATAGGAGAAGTAAAAGTAAAACCAGTTATAGGAGGAAGTTATTCATGGGCGAAGTTATCGTAATTACATCAGGAAAAGGTGGAGTTGGAAAGACGACTACAACTGCAAATGTAGGAGCAGGTTTATCGAAGCTTGGCAAAAAGGTAGTGATCATAGATACTGATCTAGGGCTCCGGAATCTGGATGTTGTGATGGGCATGGAAAATCTGGTTGTATATAATCTGGTCGATGTTGTGACCGGCGGATGCCGCCTGAAACAGGCATTGATCCGTGACAGCCGATATGAAAATCTATATCTGCTCCCGTCCGCCCAGACAAAAGACAAGTCGGCGGTATCACCGGAACAAATGAAAAAGCTCACTTCTGAATTAAAAGAAGAATTTGACTACATACTTTTGGATTGTCCGGCCGGTATCGAACAAGGCTTTCAAAATGCCATTGCCGGTGCTGACCGTGCATTAGTTGTTACAACTCCGGAAGTATCATCCATTCGTGATGCTGACCGTATCATTGGACTTCTGGAACAGAATCAGATCCGTAAGATTGACCTGATCATCAACCGCATCCGGATGGACATGGTGAAGCGGGGAGATATGATGTCCGTTGATGATGTCACCGAAATCCTCTCGGTACCTTTAATCGGAATCCTTCCTGATGACGAACAGGTTGTTATCGGGACTAACCAGGGGGAACCAGTAATTGGTCTCGATTCAACGGCAGGAAAAGGATATTTAAATATTTGTAAGCGTATTCTGGGATTGGAAGTTCCTTATATAAATCTTGATACCGGAAAGGGATTCTTCTCAAGGATCTCACATGCATTCAAGAAGAATTAGGAGGCCCTGAATATGTTGAAAAGCTCTTCCGTATCCATTGCAAAGAACCGTCTCCGCGCATTGGTCGTATCGGATCGGGTACAATGTACGCCTTCCGTTTATGATCATATCTGCCGGGACTTATATCAAACCCTTTCCAAATACGTGGAACTTACAGAAGATGATTTTCAAGTAGAAATTAACCGTTCACAGATAGTGATAAGAATAGCAGGAGAAGAAACGTGAGATCACATAGATTTACAAAACCATATAACTGGAAAAATTACAAATTCGGAATTGTTGCACTTGTAGGTATTTTATCCATTTTCGGTATCTTAGTCGTAGGCAGTGCAAAAGAATCTCTTCAGAACAAACAGATTCTTGGTGTCGTGATAGGTCTTGCGGCTATGATCATCGTGTCACTGATTGACTATATGTGGATCATAAATTTTTATTGGGTATTGTATATACTTTCTATCATTATGCTTACTGCAGTAAAATTATTTGGTGAGAATGTAAATGGTGCAACCCGCTGGATCAAGGTAGGCTTTATCCAATTCCAGCCTTCAGAACTTGCAAAAATATTACTGATCATATTTTTTGCAAAATTTTTGATGGAACACGAAGAAGATATCAATGATAAATTTACACTGTTGAAATATGCTGTCCTCGCAGGTATTCCGCTGGTATTGATCTTAATTGAGCCAAACCTGTCCACAACCATTTGTACCGCTCTTATGATCTGTCTTATGATCTATGTAGCCGGACTAAGTTATAAATTCATCGGTACCGTCCTTGTCATATTAATACCGGTCGCAGTCATCTTTTTAAGTATCGTTGTTCAGCCTGACCAGAAGCTTTTAAAGGATTATCAGCAGAAGCGTATCCTTGCTTTTATCGAACCCGAAAAATATGAAAGTGATGAAGCTTACCAGCAGAAAAACTCTGTCATGGCAATTGGTTCCGGTCAGCTAACAGGAAAAGGGCTGGATAATAACACGACCACATCCGTAAAAAACGGTAATTTCATTCTTGAACCACAGACAGATTTCATTTTCGCGATCATTGGTGAAGAATTAGGTTTTGTCGGAGGTTGTATAATTATTGCGTTATTACTATTAATTGTGATACAATGTATTTTAGTTGGGATACGATCGCAAGACCTTGCAGGAAGAATCATATGCTGTGGTGTTGGGGGACTGATTGGCATACAAAGTTTTATTAACATTGGTGTTGCCACCAAGATATTACCTAATACTGGAGTACCATTACCTTTTGTAAGTTATGGACTGACATCTCTTGTAAGTTTATATATTGGAATTGGATTAGTCTTGAACGTAGGATTACAACCGAAAAAATACCAGTAAGGAGTGAATAATATGAATATAGGTCTGATAGCACATGATTCAAAAAAAGCACTGATGCAAAATTTCTGTATCGCATATAGAGGAATTTTAAGCAAACACAGTCTTTATGCTACAGGAACGACAGGGAGATTAATTGAAGAAGTTACAAACCTGAAAGTTCATAAATATCTGGCCGGTCCCTTAGGCGGAAAGCAGCAGTTAGGAGCGCAGATTGCGCAGAATGATATTGATGCTCTGATCTTTTTGAGAGAGCCTTCCAATCCAAAACCTCACGACCCGGATCTTAATGATGTGATCCGCATGTGCGACACTTATAATATTCCGCTGGCAACGAATCTTGCAACAGCAGAAATTATTATCTTAGCAATTGACAGAGGAGATTTAGACTGGCGTGAAATGTATCGGTAAATACTCAAAATTAATAGCTATGCTGTCATTGACGGCAATGATGACAACCGGTTGTGGTTTTGGTTCAAAAAATGTAGTAGCAGATTATGAAATCGAAAATTATAACATAAATCTGTATACAGGTGATTTATTTGCTTCTGATCTGTGTGTTGCATCTGGTGATGTCAATCTGAAAGGGATTACCTCTGCCGAAACAGATACACTTCATTCAGCAGCCTTGTTTGATGTTGACGGGAAAAAAGTTGACTTTTCCTATCAGATGTTTGATAAAATCTATCCGGCAAGTACAACCAAGCTTATGACTGCTCTGGTTGCTTTGGAAAACGCTGATCTGTCAGATGTTGTTACAGTGTCTCAGAATGCCGATATGAACAGCTTTGCTGCAGACGAAGCAACTTGCGGAATACAGGCTGGCGATAAGATTACATTATCCGATTTATTATATGGTCTGTTACTTCATTCCGGAAATGACAATGCAACAGCAATTGCAGAATATGTAGGCGGAAGTATGGATGGATTTGCCAAAATGATGAATAAAGAAGCGAAAAAGCTAATGGCAACAGGCACACATTTTGTAAATTCTAATGGTCTTCATAATGACGACCATTATACAACTGCTTATGACCTTTATCTCATTTTTAATGAATGCATTAAAAATGATGATTTTGTCAAAATCATCAAATCAAAATCACATACCGCAAAGGTTACCGGAAGTAGTGGTGCTGTAAGAAGTATTACCTGGGAACCTACTAATTTTTATGCTACCGGTGAAGCAGAAAAACCAGATAATGTAACTGTCATCGGCGGAAAAACAGGAACAACCAAGCTGGCCGGGAATTGTCTCGTCCTTCTTACAGAAGATGAGAACAATCATCCATATATCTCTATTGTAATGAATGCTGATACAAAGCCATTGCTTTATAAAGATATGACAGCAATTGTGGAAGCAATTCCTGAAAAATAATATGTAAAAATATAGAAGGGGCATCCATAATACGGATACCCCTTTTTTAGGATGAACTTCCGATTCTTCCATAAAGGCTGATGAGATAAAGTCCACATAGACCGATAATGGTATAAATAATTCTGGAAATCCATGTGAGATTTCCAAAGATTACGGCTACGATGTCCAGTTTAAATATACCAACCAGAAGCCAGTTAAGTGCACCGATGATCACAAGCGTCAATGCAGTGTTATCAAACCATTTCATCTGAGTAATCCTCCTTTTATCGAATGATAATAGTATTGCCGGGAAAAGTGGAATTATACATTGCGGAAAGGATTTTTATCATGGATAAAAGTGAAAAATATTATCCATATTCACAATATCTCAAAGAAAGATATGGAGAAAAAGTATATAAACTTCCGGTAAACCTCCCGGTCAGCTGTCCAAATAGAATTAACGGAAACGGCTGTTCGTTCTGTGCAGAAAAGGGAACCGGATTTGAAGCAATGGACTCTGCCGTATCTGTCACAGAACAGCTTCTTAGGACTCGCGACTACATTGAGAAACGTTATCATGCGCATAAGTTTATTGCGTATTTTCAAAACTTTACGAATACATTTTTACCGCTTGAAATATTCCGTTCATATATCGAGGAAGCATCCCGCGTTCCTGATATTGTTGAAATTGCCGTCTCTACACGTCCGGATTGTATACGGGATGACTACCTGGATGTATTACATACAGTCCGGGAAAAAACCGGAATCCAGATTACGATCGAACTCGGACTTCAAACAGTGAATTATCATACCTTAAAACAAATATCAAGAGGTCATTCTCTTGCGGAATTTATCTATGCGGTCCTGCATATCAACAAATATTCTTTCGATATCTGTACCCATGTAATCCTGAATCTTCCGGGAGATGATCTGGATGACAGCATTGAAACGGCAAAAATATTATCTGCACTTCCGGTACAGATCGTAAAGGCACATTCTCTTTATATTGCTAAGAATACAAAGTTGTGCGAAGCGTATGAAAATGGTACAATATCTCTATGTAAAAAAGAAGAGTACCTGAACCGCCTCATCCTGTTTCTGGAATATCTGAGACCGGATATTGCAATTGAGCGCCTGTTCAGCCGTATTCCGGAAAAGGATGCTGTATTCTGTAACTGGGACACCAGCTGGTGGAAGTTAAGAGATGAACTATTTGAAATCATGACAGAAAGGCAAAGTTATCAGGGAAAGGCATTTCACTATTTAAATGGATCAGCGTTACGTATGTTAAAGCAATAAAGATAGGAGGCCGGAAATTTGGCTGGAAACACGCAATCATCAAATATAAAAGTATATCAGAAGAAAAAACATTTAAATATTGGGATCATCATTTTTGGTGTTATATTTATTTATCTTGTTGTAACTGTATTAATGTATCTGACAGAAAAACATATTTCTGTTTATGAGGTTCGGGAAGGATCCATTCTCAAAGACAATTCCTATACCGGTCTTGCCATCCGTAATGAAACAGTAATCCGCTCCGAAGACAATGGATACGTTAATTACTTTGTTTCAGCCGGTAGTAAAGTCGGTGCTAAAACACAGATTTATTCTCTTTCTGACCACAAGTTACAGTTTGAATCAAAATCAGGAAAAAGTCAGAAATTAACCTCCGTTGAGCAGAACAATATACGTCAGAAGACCCAGACTTTCTGCGAAAATTATTCTGATGAAAGTTTCGGAGATGTATATACATTAAAAAGTAATATCTCAAATGTGCTGGATGGAAAATCAAATCAGAACCGTCAGACTCAGCTTGCTGCTCTGACCGATGCAGATACCGACGGACTTCATGTGTTTTCTGCGGATTCTGACGGTATCATATGTTATTATGTGGACGGATTCGAAAAAACTACTGCGGATAATGTAACCCCGGATATGTTAAGCAAAGAAGGCTATCATAAAAAAGAGCAGAAGAACAATACCCGGATTAAATCCGGCACCCCGGTATACAAATTAATCAAAGATGATGACTGGACTTTGGTTATTCCTTTAACCAAAGAGTGTGCAAAAGAGTTGAAAGATTCTTCTAGTGTCCATGTACGTTTTCCGAAAGATAATGAAACTATGACCGCTGCATTTTCCATGAAAAAAGTAAAAGGGTCTTATCTCGGATATCTTGCATTTGATTCTTCGATGGTACGCTATGCCCAGGATCGTTTTGTTGACGTAGAACTGATACTCGAAGATCAGTCCGGACTTAAAATACCAAAATCAGCGATTACAAAGAAGGACTTCTATGTAATTCCGGAAGATTATCTTACTCAGGGCGGAAATAGTAACAGTACCGGTGTATTGATCGATACCGGGAAAGAGAATGCAGAATTTCAGGCTGTTGATATCTATTACCGCGATACACAGACCGGTTCTGTCTATGTTAATCCGGATGATTTTGAAAAAAATACAACCTTAAAAAAAGCAGGCTCTTCAGATATTTATCAATTATCAGAAACAAAGCAATTAAAGGGAGTTTATAATATCAACCGGGGGTATGCGGTATTCCGTCAGGTACAGATTTTATGCGAAAGCGATGATTACTATATTGTACAAAGTGGAAATGATTATGGTCTGTCCAATTATGACCACATTGCACTGACAGGAAAAGACGTACATGAGGGTGATGTCATTTCTTAATTTGATATAAGAGAAAAGGAGCTAGAAATTATGTTAAAAGAAAATCTTGCAAAAGTAGAAGAAAATATACAGGCTGCATGCGACCGCGCCGGCCGTAAGAGAGAAGAGGTTACGTTGATCGCAGTAAGCAAAACAAAACCTGTAGAGATGCTGCAGGAAGCATATGATCTGGGTGTTCGTATCAATGGAGAGAACAAAGCACAGGAACTCGCTTCCAAATATGAAGTTCTGCCAAAAGACATCCACTGGCATATGATCGGTCATATGCAGCGTAATAAGGTCAAATATATTATTGATAAAGTAGATCTTATTCATTCTGTAGATTCTGTCCGATTGGCTGAAACAATTGATAAAGAAGCAGCAAAACATAACGTTACAGCCAATATACTGATCGAAGTGAATGTTGCGAAAGAAGAAAGTAAGTTCGGACTTATGCCGGAAGAAGTTCCTGCATTCGTAGAGCAGATATCAAAATTTTCACATATCCGTGTAAAAGGTCTTATGACAATTGCTCCATTTGTAGAAAATCCTGAAGATAATCGCCCTGTTTTTGCCAATTTACGCAAATTATCTGTTGACATCGCAAAGAAAAACATTGATAATATTACTATGAGTATTCTTTCTATGGGTATGACAAATGACTATCAGGTAGCCATAGAAGAAGGAGCTACCATGGTCCGTGTTGGTACCGGAATCTTCGGAGCACGAGACTATACTCATCAAGTATAAACGGAAGATAGGAGATTTATTAAAAATGGGAGTATTAGATAAGTTCTTAAGTATCATGAAGTTAGACGACGGAGACGATGAATACGATGATGATGAATTCTTCGACGATGACGAATATGATGATGATTATGAAGAAAAGCCCAAGAGAAGCCTCTTTCATAAAAGCACAAAAGACAATGATAAAGATTTTGATGAGAATGACGAGGAGGAATATACAGCACCTGTAAAGCAGAAATCTTCATTCTCTAATAATAAAGTAACACCTATGCGTCAGCCTGCAAGAAGAAGCAGTGTAAATATGGAAGTATGTGTAATTAAGCCAACTTCTGTTGAAGATTCCAGAGAGATCACAGAGACTCTGTTAAGCGGACGCACAGTGATCCTTAATCTGGAGGGACTGGATCTTGAGATTGCACAGCGTATTATTGATTTCACCTCAGGTGCTACATTTGCAATCAGTGGTAACCTGCAGAAGATTTCGAATTACATATTCCTGGTAACACCTACAAATGTAGATATTTCGGGAGATCTTCAGGATCTGTTGAACACTTCTTTGGATTCTTCATCTATGAGGACAAGATTTTAATTATGAACAAAGAAGAAAGTATGTTACAGAAACGTCTGGTTGAACTTTCCAGACTTGCATATAACAGAGGAATTGTTGTATTTTCTGACTTTCTTAATTTGAATGAATTGAATATTCTTCATACGACACCGAAAGACATGTTCTTATCCCAGTATAAGACGTATGGTGGATATGACTTATCAGAGCGTCAGATGGCTGTATTTCTACCTGATGCTCTTTATTATGAGTATGAATATCCGATTCAGACAATAGAAGTCAGCCCGCTGAATAAGAAGTTTTCCGAAGATCTTACTCACCGCGATTATCTTGGTGCACTGATGAATCTTGGTATTGAACGTTGTAAGATCGGAGATATTATTGCAGAAGATCATAAAGCACTGATATTTGTCAAAGAAGAAATGGCAGAATATGTCACCGATAATCTGACTCAGATCAGACATACTCATGTAAAAGCAACGATCGGTGCCGGTTTTCAGGTTGATTATGAACCGAGATACGAAGAATTAAAAGGAACTGTATCGTCCATCCGTCTCGATAGTGTTCTCGCTTTGGCATATCCTCTTTCCAGAAGTAAGATCACGTCTCAGATTGAAGCCGGAAAAGTGTTTGTGAATGGAAAACTGATTACCAGTAACGGATACCGGTTAAAAGAGAATGATATAATTTCCGTTCGTAAAATGGGTCGTATCGCCTATAATGGGATCCTGTCTGAGACAAAAAAAGGACGTTATATGATTTCTGTACGCAAATATATATAGTTTTGTACTATGAATCCGGAAATTCATAGTATGATCGGCAAGGAGTATCATGAATACAAATACAAAACGTATCACACATTATATCACAGCACTGATCAGTGTTGTTGTACTGGTATGCATAGACCAGTTTACAAAATATCTTGTTGTCGGACACTTAAAAGACCGGCCGGCTTATGTACTGATCAGAAATATATTTCAATTAGAATATCTTGAAAACAGAGGAGCTGCATTCGGTATACTGCAAAACCAGAGAGTTTTCTTTTACATCAGTGTACTCCTGATTACCGCAGCTGTAATCTGGTTCTACAGCAAAGTACCTATGGAAAAAAAATATCTGCCGCTTCGTATCTGTGCAGTATTGATCGTTGGCGGGGCTTTCGGTAACTGTATTGACCGTATCCGCCTGAATTATGTAGTCGATTTCTTTTATTTCAAACTGATCGACTTTCCGATTTTTAATGTTGCAGATATCTATGTTACTGTTGCAGCATTCCTGTTAGTTATATTAATACTCATTTACTATAAGGAGGAAGACCTTGAAAGAATTTTCCATCGATCTTAATTCCGAAGGCCAGCGGATTGATCTCTATCTTTCCGAACAGTTCGAAGACAGATCAAGATCTTATATTCAGAAAATCATCAAAGATGGATATGTAAAAGTAAACCAGAAGCCTGTAAAATCCAATTACAGGCTTTCTTTTGATGACAGGGTAGAAGTTACCCTTCCAGAAGCAAAAGAGCCTGATATCGTGCCTGAGAACATTCCACTGGATATCTTATATGAGGATCAGGATATTATTATGATCAATAAACCGAAACAGATGGTTGTTCACCCTGCTCCAGGACATTACAGCGGAACACTGGTCAATGCACTGATGTATCACTGCGGAAATGAACTGTCCGGTATCAACGGCTGTATGCGTCCCGGAATTGTTCACCGCATTGATATGGACACCACGGGTTCACTGGTCATCTGCAAGAACGATAAAGCTCATCAGAGCCTTTCCGAACAATTAAAGGTACACTCTATCCGTCGTATCTATGTTGCAATCGTACATGGTAATATCAAAGAAGATTCCGGTACGGTTAATGCACCGGTCGGACGTCATCCGACAGACCGCAAGAAAATGAGTACTCACTGTAAAAACGGACGGGAGGCCATTACCCACTACAAAGTTCTGGAACGTTTCGGAGATTATACCTATATCCAATGTGAGCTTGAAACCGGACGAACCCATCAGATCCGTGTCCATATGGCGAGCATCGGTCATCCTCTGGTCGGTGACGAAGTTTACGGTCCGAAAAAGTGTCCTTTTAAAGGATTGCAGGGACAGACTTTACATGCACGCACTCTTGGTATCATACACCCATCTACCGGGGAATACCTGGAAGTCAACGCACCCCTTCCGGAATATTTTATCGAACTATTAGACAGACTAAGGAATATTTGCAGGTAAATTATGTGAAAATTCTATACATTTCTCCGAGTTTGCTGTATAATATGTTTATATTAATTTATGTATAGGAGCGTGGTATATATGGCAAAGACAAATACAATCATTACGATCGGCCGTGAATATGGTAGTGCCGGACGCCAGATCGGATATAAAGTTGCTGAAGATCTCGGAATCAAATTATACGACAGAGAAATGTTGGAACGCGCAGCAAAGGAAAGTGGTATATGCGAGGAACTTTTTGAAACACACGATGAAAAACCTACGAACAGTTTTCTGTATTCTCTGGTTATGGATTCCTACTCATTCGGATATCCTTCATCCAGTTATACAGACATGCCGATCAATCATAAAATTTTTCTCGCACAATTTGATACCATCCGCAAGATCGCATCGGAAGGTCCTTGTATTCTTGTTGGACGTTGTGCCGACTATGCACTGGAAGAATTTGATAATGTCTTAAGTGTATTCATTCATGCCGACATGGACGCAAGAGTCCGCAGAATCGCACGGATCTATGATCTGACAGATGCAAAAGCCAAAGATCTGATTAAAAAGACTGATAAGAGACGTTCCAGCTATTATAACTATTACAGCAATAAAAAATGGGGTGCTGCCGAAAGCTATAATATCTGCCTTGACAGTTCTCTTCTTGGAATTGACGGGACAGCAAAGGCAATCGAACAGTTAGTAGCATTAAAAGAAACTGTTACAGACAGAAAATTGTAAATCAAAAATCTCTGACGTATAAATATAAATTGTATATTTTACGTCAGAGATTTTTTGCATGTTACGACATAAAAATGTTCGATTCTGTATATCTTACAATTCCCGCAATTTAACTGCTGAAGCTGCTTTACGGCGACGGTTGTCATCTATTGCGGCATAGTGCTTTTTCGTCGTATTTACATCTTTATGTCCCAGAACATCTGCCACAAGATAAATATCGCCGGTCTCTTTATATAATGATGTGCCATAAGTACTGCGAAGTTTGTGCGGTGTGATCTTCTTATTCGGTGTTACCTGTCTGGCATACTTTTTTACCATATTTTCAACTGCCTGGACACCCATACGCTTTCTCTGTGTCGATAAGAACAATGCCTGTTCATGGCCGGAGATGGGAGTAGCTGCCTCTCGGTCACCCGTTATATAATTTTCAAGTGCTCCGGCAACTTCATCACCAAAATACACAACCATCTGATTGCCACCTTTTCTGGTAACCGTAATTCCATTGTTCTTAAAATCTACATCCTTGAGATCCAGTCCGACACATTCGGACACACGGATACCGGTTCCTAATAACAGCGTAAGAATAGCAATATCACGGTCCCGCGTTTTCTTATAGTAATTCAGTGCCTGTCCGGTCAGGTGATCGCCTGCAGATTCCACAAAATCCAACAACAAAGCAACTTCATCGGTATCCAGACGTATGATTGCTTTATCATGTAGTTTTGGCATATCTACCAGAAGTGTCGGATTCTTCTGTATGATCTGATGTTTGAAATAATATCCGTAAAAACTTCTAAGAGCAGACATTTTACGTGCCAGCCCTTTTTCCCCATTGGTGATCAATTCACCGTCCTCATCGCGTTTATATACTTTCAGGTATTCCAGATATTCCTCAATATCTACAGGTTCAAGGTTCTCCAGATCCCGGGGCATAAAACGGTCCATTGTATAATTCTTATACACAGGATTATTTTCCATAAGGAAATGGAAAAATACACGGATATCGTAAGCGTAGTTAATGCGGGTACGTGCAGATGATTTTGGTTCCATAGCACGGAAATAATCCTTGGCAAAAGGCGGCAAGGTCTTTAAGACTTCACGAAGGCGTAACGTCTGATCAATCTGACTCTGTTCATGATAATTATGCGGTTTGTTTGATGCCGTGTTTGTTAGGTTGGTAGATGAATCAATCATGTAATAGAAAACCTCCTGAATAGAAATGATGGAATAAAAGTATCAATAAAATAATACAAATTCCTCATAAAACAATATAATTATAGCAGAATTCGTTGTTTCCGTCTATATCTTTTGGAAAAATCGGTATTTGTCGTATAGATATGTACCAATAACAAAATGGCAATGAACTACTATTTTTCATTCATTGCCGTGGGTGAGTATAATATATATAAGCCTTTCAGCATATATATCGAAATGATTCTGTTTTAAAGAATGATTTAAAAAATCATCTGTAATCGTAATATGGAACGGTCAGATACTGACTGTCCTGAATCTGATCAGATGAAAGCTTATTGATCTTTTTTACTTCTGTAATATAAGCATTGAAAGATTCATAATCTTCAGTTATATATTCCTCTGCAATATTCCAAAGAGTATCTCCTGAATGAATCTGAATACTTTTATAGTACTTGCATCTTACCGGATCATCCTTGACGTTATCGTGTGCACTCACAAGACCGCTCCCATAAAATGCACTGAGTCCAAGAATCATAAGCAAAGAAAAAATACCAACAAATAGCTTCTTTACATGTACACTTCTTTTTCTTCGGCTGCTTGCCCTGTTGTAACCGGTATAATTACTTCCTCTGCTTTCTCTATAGATTCTCTTTGTATCCATCTCGTACTCTCCTCCATCTATTCTTCAAAACAGTTTTGTGCGAACATTTGTTCTCTACGCCATCTATTATACAAGCCGAACAAATGTTTGTCAATAGATTCCGCCATATATTTCGAACATATTTTCTAAACATCTGTTTGCGTTTTCCGATATCCTGTGTTATCATTAAATATATAATAATTAACGAATTTACAATCCATCTTAAGGAGGACATAATATGGCGCAGGGGAAAATAACTGCAAAGCAGGAAGAAATATTAGAATATATCAAATCCCAGATACTGGAGCGTGGCTTCCCGCCATCAGTCAGAGATATCTGTGAAGCAGTTCATCTGAAATCTACTTCTTCTGTTCACTCTCATCTGGAAACTCTTGAGAAGAATGGATATATCAGAAGGGATCCAACCAAACCACGTGCGATTGAGATCCTGGATGACTCTTTTAATTTTAACCGCCGCGAAATGGTAAATGTGCCTGTCATCGGACATGTTGCTGCAGGAGAACCACTTCTCGCAGAACAGAACATAGAGAACTACTTCCCTATCCCGATGGAATATATGCCTAACAAACAGACTTTTATGCTCAAAGTACATGGCGAAAGTATGATCAATGCTGGTATTCTTGATGGAGATTTTGTACTGGTCGAACAGTCTGCTGTTGCCGATAATGGAGATATTGTAGTCGCATTGCTTGAAGACAGTGCCACTGTCAAAAGATTTTACAAAGAAGAAGGTATCTTCCGTTTACAACCGGAAAATGATGCGTTGGAACCAATTATCGTCCGTGATCTTCAGATTATGGGGAAAGTGATCGGAGTTTTCCGTTTCTTCTAAACGATATTTTTCAGAAAAAACCCCAGGCAATATATCAAAAAACGGATTTCTGTTTTACATGATATATTTGCCTGGGGTCTTTAACAAAAGTTCATTCTACATACTAAATACTAACAAACTTTTATTTTATGATACTTTATAATTCATTTACATCATCAATTCTCTTTCCATCATTCCAGATACGCTCCAGATTATAGAACTGACGGTTTTCTCTGTCAAAAATGTGTACGATCACATCACCGAAGTCGATCAACACCCACGCTCCGCTTCTGTGTCCTTCTGTCTCTTTTGCAGCATATCCTGCTTTATGCATCTTTTCTTCTACATTCTCAACAAGTGCACGTACCTGACTGTCACTGTTACCATTTGCAATTACAAAATAATCTGCAAGAACAGATACCGATGAAATATCAATCGCACATACATTTTCACCCTTTTTATCTTCTAACGCTTCAAATGCGATTTTTGCCATTTCCTTTGCCTGATCCATACTTAATCCTCCTTTCCCATTTCTTTTTTATAATAATCATACGTTTTTTGTGTCATAGGATCCACCGCAATCTTCCTGCTGTTCAGGTATACCAGTGAATCTTTTAAAATCCGGTACAGACATTCATCAATATTCTGAAAAGCAAGCCGTCTTACGTCCGCCATATTCGGCAGTTCTCTTCTGCCCGGCTCGATATAATCCGCAATGTATATGATTTTTTCCAGCATCGTCATAGCCGGACACCCTGTTGTATGGCTTTCAATCGCATGAATAATCTCTTTATCTGTCACACCATATTTTTCATGAGCCAGACAGGCACCCAGTTTTGCATGCAGCAGACTTGGGTTCTCTCTTTCTATGTCTGATACTGTAAAGCCGTATTTCCCGCACAGATGCAGTTTCTTATCATTCGGGATACATTTTGCGCAGTCATGCAGCAAACCGGCATACAGGGCTTTCAGCACGTCCACATCATAACGCATAGCCATCGAAGCGGCCGTATACATCACACCCAGAGTATGCTGGTAGCGGTTATCGTCCAGTTCTTTCTTTAGCACATGCTGTATTTTTATGATTCTTTCATCCATTACCGTATTCCTTCTTTTGTTTTTTCTCTGATACTATCGATATAAATGATGCTGCTTTATATAACTGCATACAGCAGCCGGCATATATTCCGAGACGGAATCTCCGGACTGAAGACTGGCACGCAGTTCATGAGATGAAACAGGCATAAGAGGCGTCTCCAGCAGACGTATCTTTGCATGATATTTTTCAGACAAATATTGTATCTGTCTGTTCATCTCCTCTTTAGTCTTCACCTCATTGCGATAGGTAGCAAGAATTGTGCATGTCGGAAAGATTCGTTCCGGATGTACCCACGTCTCGATTGCCATAAGAGAGTCCGCACCAATGATAAAATAGAATTCATCGTCCGGATATATTTTGCTAAAATGTTCCATCGTCTGGTAAGAACAGGATACTTCCACTCTCAATGCCTCGTATGGCTGCAGAACAAACTCTGGAAACGGTGCAATCGCAAGACTGGTCATCTTCATCCGGTCTTCTGCAGTGGATTTTATTGTCTCGCTCTTTTTATGCGGAGGGTTCCCGTTCGGCATAAACCAGATCTGATCCAGGGAAAATGCTTCATATGCAGCATGTCCCAGCATCAGATGCCCGTTATGGATCGGATCAAAGGTTCCTCCCATAATCCCTATCTTCATTTGAATCTCCTACCTGTATTATTTTGGCAGCTCTATCTTCTTGTGTTTGTCTTTGCCTTCTTTATATAATACGATCTTCTTACCGATTACCTGTACGACCTGTGAATGTGTACGTTCTGCGATCACTTCTGCAAGTGCACGCGGATCATCTGCGCAGTTCTTAAGTACACTGACTTTGATCAGTTCTCTTGCGTCCAGTGCCTCCTGGATAGCTTTGGTAACTTCCGGTGTCATGCTGTTCTTTCCAATCTGGAAGATCGGATCTAAATTCATAGCAAGACCTTTTAAATAAGCTCTCTGTTTTGTTGTCATCTTTAATCTCCTCTTTATACCATCAACGGACCGCATCTGAACTATTATTTGTAATAGTCAAACTGCAGGCCATACATTCGTACTGTATCTCCCTCCTGGATACCAGCTTCTTCAAGCTGCTCCAGAATTCCTGAATCCTTGAGGAATTTCTGGAAAAATGCAAATCCTCTCTCGGAATCCAGATTTGTATATCCCAGCATCTTTTCGATCTTCGGTCCTTCTACCACATACATATCGTCTTCTTTTTCGACTGTATACGGAAGATCGTTCATAGGAATCTCTTCCTCAGGGAAATATTCCTGTTCAAATACAATTGTCTCCTGATCCAGATGCTGTAATTCGTTCGATACATAATAAAGTAATTCCTTAATTCCCTGTCCGGTTACTCCGGAAATCGGAAATACCTTTACTCCCTGTGGTTCGAATTCGTCTTTCAGACGCTGTACCGGATCATCCTCTGTAAAGATCGCATCAATCTTATTCGCTGCGATCACCTGTGGACGGTTCGCAATGTCAGCATTATATGCCTTTAATTCGTTGTTGATCTTATAGATATCATCTACCGGATCCCGTCCTTCTGTTCCAGCTGCATCTACTACATGGATCATCAGTTTGGTGCGTTCGATATGACGCAGGAACTGATGTCCAAGTCCGACACCCTCTGATGCTCCTTCGATCAGTCCTGGAATATCTGCGATTACAAATCCATTCGCATCCGGAAGATCTACAACACCAAGATTTGGATTCAGTGTTGTAAAATGATAATTGGCAATCTTCGGCTGTGCGTTAGTTACGCGTGATAAGAACGTAGACTTTCCGACATTCGGAAATCCCACAAGCCCTACATCAGCGATCACTTTTAATTCCAGATCAACATATAATTCTTTTGCAGGCTGTCCCGGCTGTGCATACTTTGGAACCTGCATGGTTGCAGTTGCAAAATGCTGGTTTCCAAGACCACCTTTGCCACCTTTTAAGATGATCTGTCTGCGGTTGTCTCCGGACATATCTGCGATGACTTTACCGGATTCTGATTCTTTAATAACCGTTCCCTCCGGAACTTTCAGGACAATATCTTCACCGTCCGCACCATGGCATCTGCGCTTACCGCCCTGTTCACCGTCTCTTGCTGTAAATTTTCTCTTGTGCCTGTAGTCCTGAAGCGTATTCAGTCCTTCGTCGACTTCAAATATAACGTCACCGCCACGTCCGCCGTCACCGCCATCCGGACCTCCATTCGCTACATACTTCTCGCGCCGGAAACTCACATGACCGTCTCCGCCTTTTCCTGCTCTAATAAATATCCTTGCTCTGTCTGCAAACATACTGTATTCCTTTCATCTATAATAAATAAACGGAAGTTAAAAAAAGCGCGCTGCATCATAACCGAAAGAAGTTAATCATTGCAACGCACTTTTTCAACTCATAATTAAGCTACTGGATAGATAGAAACCTGTTTCTTATCTCTTCCTTTTCTTTCAAATCTTACAACGCCATCAACGAGTGCGAATAATGTATCGTCACCGCCGCGTCCTACATTGATTCCCGGGTGAATCTTTGTTCCGCGCTGTCTGTAAAGAATGTTACCAGCTTTTACAAACTGTCCATCAGCTCTTTTAGCACCAAGTCTTTTAGACTCAGAATCTCTACCGTTCTTTGTAGAACCTACACCTTTTTTATGAGCGAAAAACTGAAGGTTTAATTTCATCATGGTTGTTACACCTCCTCGAATGTTAAATCAATATATTCTGCATAGTTGTCATCATCTACCATCTGTTCCAGGCCAAGAATCATTGCATTCAGCAAAAGCCTTGCATCTTTTGAAGGATGATTCAGATGATAAGAAATCATTCCCGTCTCATCTTCCGAAATCAGACTTGCGTCATCTTCCGTAAATTCTTCAATTGCATTTATTGTGTTGATTACCAGAATAGAAGCAGCGGCACATACAATATCCTGTCCCGGATTTGCATATTCGGCATGTCCTTCCGTCTGAAAACCTACACACTCTTTATACTTGTTCTGAAAGATCGTTACATGAATCATGGATGCTCTCCAATATTAAGCGTTGATTTTTTCAATCTTAACTGCAGTATACTGCTGTCTGTGACCGTTTTTCTTGTGGTATCCAGATTTTCTCTTGTACTTGTAAACGATAACTTTTCTAGCTTTACCGTTTTCAACTACAGAAGCTTCAACTGTTGCACCTGCAACTGTCGGATTACCAACTTTTAATCCGTTGTCACTTACTGCAAGAACCTGGTCAAATGTAAAAGTCTCTCCAGCCTCTACACCAAGTTTCTCTACTTTAATGATATCGCCTTCGGCTACTTTGTACTGTTTACCACCTGTTGCTATAATTGCGTACATATGGCACCTCCTATTATCATTACTCGCCAGTTACGGTGTCTGACTGATGATTCCGGCAGAACTTCAACCTCACTGTGCGGCATACTAGAAGATAATAGCATATGTTTCTCGAAAATGCAAGCATTATCAGAAATATTTTTAATCTTTTATATTCCAAGCAGTTTTTTCGCATTTCCTGAAAAGACTGCCATCTTCTCTTCCTCTGTCAACGGCATCTGATCGAATAATGTCACAAATTTCTTCTGATCAGCCCATGGAGAATCCGTTCCGAACAGGATCCTGTCTGCGCCATGCATATGTACCATCCGCAAGAACTGTTCCTCCGGCATTCTATCCAGAATGACACCCGTATCAAAATATACATTCTGCCCTACCAGATATTTTTCCACCTCATCCCACATTTCGTTTCCACCCATATGGGCAAGTACCAGTTTTTCCGGCTTTACATCATCCAGAAGCTTTCTTGCCATCTTTGGCGTGCAATGTACATCTTTTGGACATTTCGGATCCGCTCCGGCATGGACTACCGTGATAAGTCCAAGTTCCGATGCTGTATCGACAATATGTTCATAGCGGATATCATCAAAATACATATCCTGATAATCCGGATGAAGTTTGATTCCCTTCAATCCCAGATTTTTGATTTCTTTTAATATTTCTTTATAATTTTCACATTCCGGATGGATTCCTCCGAATGAAATAACTGCCCCTTCTGTAAAAGCAGACGCAAAACGGTTAATAGATTCTACCTGCGATACTTTCGTCACCGCCGGAAGTGAAACAGAAACATCAACTCCCGCTTTCTTCATAGAATCACAAAGTCCGGTATGTGTTCCGTCTGCAAACGGACTTGCTCCAAAAATGTCAGAAAGATAGTCGAGCGTCCGCCCGGCTATCTTATCTGGAAATATGTGTGTATGAAAATCAATGATCATTTTACTCTCCACATTCTTTTAATCTGTCATAACAGTAACCTATAATATCTCTTCTGGTGATAATTCCGATGAAATGTCCCTGATCATCGATCACTGGAACAAAATTCTGTTCCATTGCGCGTCCGATCAGATCTTCCATATTCGATTCTGCTGTCACGCACTGATAATCCACACGTCTTTTAATCTTCATGATACTGATTGATTCTGCCTCTTTAATATTAAATAGATCCAGCTCCTTCAGTGACCATAAAAGATCTCCCTCTGTGATAGAACCGACATATTTCCCCTCTTTATTTAATATCGGTACACAGGAATACTTGTGATATTCCATAATCTCCAAAGCCTGTCGCAAAGTGTGATAATCATAAATGTAAGCAAGATCACTTTTCGGCTTCAGAAAAAACATAATATTCATAGCTAATGAAAGCCTCCCCAATTTATTAAACTATTGTATTTACAAAAATATCATAAACCGCATTGATAGCAGCATCAAAATCATGGCTTCTGACACCAATGATGATATTCAGCTCACTGGAACCCTGATCGATCATCTTGACATTGACATTTGCATGTGCAAGTGCTGCAAATATACGTCCGGAAGTTCCCCTAGTCGCACGCATACCTCTTCCAACAACAGCGATCAGTGCCAGATCTGACTCCAGTTCCAGAAAGTCAGGCTCTACGGCTCTGTGGATTCCCGCAATGACATCCTGTTCTTTTTCTTCAAATTCATCTCTGTGAACGAAGATCGTCATAGTATCGATTCCTGACGGCATGTGTTCAATAGAAATATGATTATTTTCAAAAACTTCTAATACCTTGCGGCAGAATCCGACTTCTGAGTTCATCATTGCTTTTTCGATTGTGATAGAAGCAAAATCCTTCTTACCGGCAATACCTGTGATTGTAAAACGAGGTTTTCTGCATGTGTCTTCTACGATCAGCGTTCCCTTATCTTCCGGTGCATTTGTATTACGGATATTGATCGGTATTCCCTCTTTACGTACAGGGAAGATCGCATCCTCATGAAGTACGGTTGCTCCCATATAAGATAACTCGCGCAGTTCTCTGTATGTGATCACATCGATCGGCTTTGGATTCTTGATGATTCTAGGATCAGCGATCAGGAAACCAGATACATCGGTCCAGTTCTCATACATGTCTGCATGCACAGCCTTTGCAACGATCGATCCTGTAATATCAGATCCGCCACGGGAAAATGTCTGGATACTTCCGTCAGGTTTTGCCCCGTAGAATCCCGGAATGACTGCACGTTCCGTATTCTCCAGTCTTGCAGACAGGATCTCATGCGTCTTATCTCCGTCAAAATTACCATTCTCATCAAATACGATCACTTCTGCAGCATCGATAAATTCATATCCAAGATATGCCGCCATAATGATACCATTCAGATATTCTCCACGGGAAGCCGCATAATCTCTTCCGATTTTCTTGCTGAAGTTTGTACGGATTGTCTTAAATTCCTCATCCAGACTCAGTTCCAGATCCAATCCTCTGATAATGCTGTTATATCTCTCTTTGATTGCTTCTAACTGCTCTTCAAAGTCTTTTTCCGCATCTTCCCCAAGGATTGCCTGTCCATAACAACTGTATAACATATCCGTTACTTTTGTATCATCCGGCGTACGTTTACCAGGTGCAGACGGAATGACATATCTTCTGGATTCCTCTTTTCTGATAATGTTACCTACTTTTTTAAACTGCTCGGCACTTGCAAGCGAACTACCACCAAATTTTACAACTTTTTTCACTTTTCGTATTCCTCCAACCAAGTATTTTCTGAAATGCATTCATATTCTTTCGCTATAAAAACGTAACTGTATTTATCTTACATCATTTTTGTGCGCACTTCAATGCAATAATGTGTTAATATGTGCGGGAATAACGATTGATTTTTAGAACTACTGCATAAATATACATGCTTTTCAGGTACTCTCTGATTCTCCCCACAGCATCACTGCATGCGGTTATGGGCGGATCACATCTGCAAATTCTGCTTTTGCAACCTTCTGAAGATCCTGTGGTGCAAGCCGGATCTGCATTCCAAGTTTCCCGCCGCTGACATGCATATATTCCAGTTCCTTTGCATCTTCCTGAATCACGGTAGGGAACTGCTTCTTCATGCCGATCGCTGTGCAGCCCCCGCGGACATATCCGGTCACTTTCGTCAGATCCTTTAAATGCAGCATCTCCAGTGATTTCTCACCAACAACTTTTGCCGCTTTCTTAAAATCAATCTCGGCTTCGATCGGAATCACGAATACATAATGGTTCCCTGTTTTTCCTGTTGTTACCAGCGTCTTATAGACCAGCTTGTGGTCATATCCAAGTTTGTCTGCGGTCTGGATACCGTCTGTAAAATCATCGCATTCATATTCTTCATAACTATATGAAACCTTTGCGCGGTCCAGCATACGCATGGCATTTGTCTTTACTTCCTTTTTGCTCATGTTTTATCACTCCTGTCAGATTGATGGAAGTCTGTTATATCTTTATAAAATATCTTTCCCAAGTCCATCCAGCGAAATGAACTCTGTCTTTCCTTCTTCTGCGTCCGGATTCTTTGCATACACATCAATTCTATGAATATGCACCGGTGTTTCTTCCGGATCTTCTCCTGCAAATTTCAAGAACGCTTCTGCCACCAGATCCGGCTTCAGATTCTGCTCACTTCCGGTTGCAAGATACAGATAGATGCCATCGTCCAGTGCAGCCATTTTGTAGATCATCGGTTTGATATCAACTTCTTTTTCACTTCGCTTGGTCTTTTTCAACACCACGATCTCCGGCTGCGCCATGAATGACTCCACCTTTCCTTTCCAGCTTTCCGGGAGCACGCGGATCTCTTCTGCATGCCTGAACGTCTCAGGAAATGTTACTTTATAATCTGCGGCAGCAACGATCGTCATACCACTGGCTTTCTTATCCGATGAAATCTCACGGAAGCTTATGACTTCTATTCCTTCCACCATCACTGCATTCAACTGCGCAACTGCGTTTTCGGAAGAAATCGGTTTCGTGATCTCGATATCAAAATATTCCCCGTCACTTGTCACACCGACTCCGAGCGGCTGTGCGAATGACATGATCATATGCGGGCTGTATCCGGTTGTAAATGCAATCGGAATCTCTGCCCTGCGGATCGCCTTCTGGAAATAACGCATTACATCCAGGTGTCCGATGAAACGCATGACTCCATATTTGCGGAATTTAATTCTTACTTTCAATACAGACACCTCCTTTCCATTTTGCGACACCGCAACCGGAACATTTCATACGGCAGTTCGGTGTTACTTCTGCATTCATTGCATGATTCCACTCTTGTTTCAGGAATTCTTTTGTTACGCCGATATCGATGAAATCCCATGGGAACACCTCATCTAAAGGCCTTTCCCTGAGATTATAGAATGCGATATCAATGCCCGTATTTTCAAATGCCTGCATCCATTTGTCATTATCAAACTGATCGCTCCAGGAGTCATACAGACATCCCAGACGGTAAGCTTCTTTGATGACTTCAGAAGTTTTTCTATCACCTCTTGCAAATACACCTTCCAGAACAGTAACTTCCGCATCGTGCCAGTGATACTTCAGGCTCTTTCGGTTAAGCTGTTCATTAAATGCATGCTTTACGATCGCTGCTCTGGAAATGTATTCTTCATTCGTATACATTCTTGCCCACTGGAATGGTGTGAACGGCTTTGGAATGAAGAATGATGTACTCGTTGTGATCTGACATTTTCCATTCCGCTGGTCTTTCGGGATCTCATAGTAACGTCTGGCGATCTGATCTGCAAGTTCCGGGATTGCCCGCATGTCCTCTTCAGTTTCAGTCGGAAGTCCCAGCATAAAGTAGAGTTTTACCTTATTCCAGCCACCGTCGAACGCCTGTCCGGCACCCCCAATGATGTCCTCTACCGTAAGACCTTTGTTGATCACATTACGCATTCTCTGCGATCCGGCTTCCGGTGCAAATGTCAGGCTGCTCTTTCGGATATCCTGTACCTGTCCCATCACATCCAGCGAAAATGCATCTATACGAAGCGATGGAAGACTGATATTGATCCCCTGTGATTTGAACTCATCGATCAGGAAAGTTACCAGTTCTCTTAAATGGCTGTAATCACTGGAGCTTAATGAACTGAGGGAAATTTCCTCGTGTCCGGTACTCTTTAACATCTTATATGCATAATCTTTTAAGACTTCTACATCCTTTTCACGTGTCGGACGGTATAACATTCCGGCCTGGCAGAAACGGCATCCGCGGATACAGCCTCTCTGAATCTCAAGAACAACTCTATCCTGTGTTGCCTTGATAAACGGTACGACCGGTTTCTCCGGATACGTTGCACCGGTCATATCCATAACCACCTGCTTTTTGATTTTTTCTTTTGCATGTGGATTGTTCGGACGGAAGCTCTCAATCGTTCCGTCTTCCTTATATGTCACATCATAGAACGCAGGCACATAGATTCCTTCGATTTCTGCTGCCATCTCCAGAAATTCTTTTCTCGTCCCGCCACGTTTCTTGTTCTCTTTGTAGACATTTAGCAATTCATCATAGACTGTCTCGCCTTCCCCCATGTAAAAAAGGTCAAAGAACTCCGCCAGCGGTTCCGGATTATACGTACAAGGTCCCCCACCGATCACAATTGGATCATCCCAGGTACGGTCTGCTGCCTGCATCGGAATCCCACTTAAGTCCAGCACCTGTAAAATGTTGGTGTAACACATCTCATACTGGATCGTGATTCCAAGAAAATCGAAATCCTTAATCGGATCCTGCGACTCCAGTGCGAACAGCGGAATCTTCTGTTCTCTCATAATCTGATCCAGATCGGTCCACGGCGAATAGACACGTTCACACCACACATCATCCCGGCGGTTGAACATGTCATAAAGGATCTGTATTCCCAGATGCGACATTCCTATTTCGTAGACATCCGGGAAGCACATCGCAAATCTAACAGACACCTTTTCAGGGTCTTTCATGACCGAGTTTACTTCATTCCCGATATAACGTGCCGGTTTCTCTATTTTTAGTAATATTTCATCATTTAACGCAAGTTTTCTCATTAAATCTCCTTGTATTTTTGCACATGTTGCACAATAATTTTCTTATTGTTTTTTTCGTAAATCTTTAATTATTTTCTTTTTTTGGGGCTTTTTTTCTGCCTGTTTTTTTTCTGTTTTTCGTTGCATTTTGGGGTCAAAATCGCAAATTACTACAAAACCTGCAAAACACTAAATACTGACTAACGTTTACCAATGTTCAGCAATGTTTACTAATATATAATAATATATGGTAATCCGTTATGAGTCAATCCTATTTGTAAGCATCTTTTTTGCATAGCTTTTTGCATAACTATTCGTTTCTTCCACACCAGACAAAAAGTCTAAATTGATAGTTGAAATATCATAAACAGGATCTTGTTCTTGAATCTGTAAGCTTTGAAAAAACTGATCCATAACGTTGGATATGTCAGTAACAGGATATTTTATATGATGATCAATATAAACTCTGTCTGTAAATTCTTCGGAACCATGACCAAGTACTTTCGATATGGCTTTTAAATTTATTTCATTATCTTTCAGGATTGTTGCATAGCTGTGCCGAATATCATGCCAGGTATGCTTGTTTGGATCAAAACCAGCTACTTCTAACACATGCTTAAATCGTTTACTCTGCGCCCGTGATATAGGTAAGCCATGCTCCCTTGTTATGATATAATCAGCCAACTGATAAAAACAAGGATCATGTGATTTCTGATAATCATGGTTCTTTTTTTTGATGATAATTTCTTCTAATATAAAATCCGGAAGCGGTATGGAACGAATTCCATTTGCTGACTTTACTCTGGTATTTTCCATTACTGTATCTGTTGTGCTGTTTTTAAATCCATTAAGTGTCCGCCCAAGCTGATGCGAAATGATAACTTCTTTTTTAACGAAATCTATATCATTATAACAGAGTCCGATAGCTTCTGAAATTCGAACACCAGTTGCTGCAGATATTAGCATGAGCAGATAGATGGATGGCTCAACTTCTTTGCAAGTGTAAAATAGCAAAAGTAATTCATCTAGCGTAAAAGCTGACCTTTTTGGTCGTATTTGTTTCTCTTTTAGCATTAGTTTTATTGTTTTTAATGAAGTTTCTGCCGGATTCACTCTGATGATGTTATGACTTTTGGCATAAGAAAATGAACTAGATAATACTGCAAATACATTCTTTCTTGTTTCTTTTGTTGGACATCCCAATGCCGCACATCTTATTTCTTCTTCCTTGATATCTGCTATTTTCTTATCCGCTCCAACGGAATCTATGATCCGCTCAACAGCTTTTCTATATGAGATCAATGTGTTATAAGCAATCTTGTACTCATCAATCATATAATAATACAGCCAATAATCATAGAACTCTTTGATTGTAAACTGATATGGAATGTACTTATGTGTTACTAAATCCTGAACTAGGCTCTTTTTTGCGATGGAAGCCTCTCTTTTTGTGCAGAACCCTCCTTTTTGGCAAAACTTTTTTTTACCATCCTGAAGAGTTATATTAAAACGTATACAGTATTTTCCGTGATCGCAAATGATCTTGTCTCGAATATCCCAGTCAACGACAGTTGTATTTTGAAAACGTGGATCCAACGGTGGCCTTGTATACTTTTTTACATGCATAACGTAGCCTCCTATTTGGTATAATAATTTACTGGATCCATTTTTTCATTTAAGAAATCACGGATATTATCTCTTCCGTCCATTTCTCCACAATAAATGTCATATGTCGTTGATACAGAACTGTGTCCCAAAGCATGGCTGATTGTTTCCAACGGGATCCCTGATTCTAACATGATTGTCGCGCACATATGTCTGAGACCGTGTGGTGATATTACTGGAAGCCCCATTGATCTGCAGATTCTTTTTAATGCCCCTGATGTTGTGTTTGAATTTTTGATCTGCCCTCCTACTCCTATGCATACGTAATTCTTCCATTTTGTGTCTGCTTCTGGATGTGTTTTAAAGAAATACTCATTTTGTTTTTTGCGCTCGGCTAATTCTGTCATTATAATTGGTGGCACGCAAAGCGTTCTATAACTGGCAGATGATTTTGGAGGCTTTACATAATCTTTCACAGTTGTCTTACGTCCATTAAGAAAAAGTTTTGTATCATCGACAATTTGCTGGCAGACAGTAATCGTTGATTTATCGAAATCAACATTGGAATAATTCAACCCACGTACTTCTCCAATACGAAGTCCTGATAGCAGACATAGCAGAATCTCCAGATAATTAACATAACTTTTTTTTGCAGCTTCTAATAAAATTTGTAGATTTTCTTTAGAATACTGAATATATTTAGGTGGAGTTTCTGGATAAGAATCTAACTCTTTTATATCAAATCTTGTAATCCTGTTTTCGGAAACAGCTTGCTTGATTGCGATGGAAAGAATTTTTTTAGCCATATACGCAGATGTTTTATAGGATAATTGGTTGCATTTCTTTAAAAGCTGATTGATATAAATTGGCGTGATATTAGGAAGAAATTGATCCTTTTCTATACATGGAATAATTATCTTGTATATTGTCCATTCAACCGCTTCCAAATAACCGGTAGAAGTCGTCCTTTTCGAAAATGAATTTTTAAACCAATACTCCAAATATGTAGAAAGTGTAAATTCTACCCCTGCTATTTTTTTGATTTTTGCCATATCTTTTTCAAATTGTTCCATTTTGACATTAAATAAGTCTTCAGCATCTGCTTTTGTTTGGAATCCATGAATAGTTTGGTATGTAATTTGAAAATTGTTTTCATCGACCTCCTTTATAACTATGCTCCAATTTTGATTTTGCTTATTGAAATAAATAAACGGGTTCATTGCATCCTCTCTTTCTAAATACGAGAGAAATACATACTTCATTATTAATTATATATGATATTCCTCTCTTTTCAAAGTCACTAATCCCCGTTCATCCATTTTTCAAATGACTTGACTGGGATTTTGTATTCATTTCCAACTTTTATAACGCGGAATTCAGTTTGGGTTTTGTAACATTCATTTACAAATTTATAAGCTTTGCTTTGGCCTAATCCCAAAATTTCTTGAATATCTGCAACGGTATAAACACATTTTTCCATTTGCTTCACTCCTTTCTGAATTTTGTTAATTCATAGTGAAATATGTAAGTTTTTAAAATTTTTGCAGCTAAAATTAAAAAAAAGAGACCTCATAAAGAGATCTCTTTGCAGATTTTACTTTTTTTTCTTTTTAAATTGCTAAGAATTCGATTTGTTTTTTCTGATTTCTTCTAACGCTGTTTTAGCGATCTTATTTGTAAGAAAATCCATAGTCTCAGCCTGAGTGTGTCCCTCTGTAGAATAATCCACCAGCTCCTGATCCATTTCAAGAATGTCAATGCAGTCTACGAACTGTGTGATCATTGCCAGCTCCTCTTCCATATCATATCGATTAAATTCCTTTTTGTTATGGAAACGGCGGAGCAACGCAGGATCCAGTCGGTCAGCACGGTTCGTTGCAGCAATAACGACTTGTCCATCGACCAGATTGTCCAGACACTGCATTAAAGCGATGGTCGTTCTTGCCAATTCCCCGTCGCATCCATTGCCATTTTCTCGTTTCAGCCCAATGCAATCAATTTCGTCCAGCATCAGAACACATTTCTGCCCTTTGCAAAAATCGAATACCCTCTGCAGATTCTTTGATGTATTTCCCATATATGACTCGATCAGATACGTGAAATTAATATAGGCATACGGGAGTCCCAGTTTATATGCAACGTACTTGGCAAACTCTGTTTTTCCGGTTCCAGGCTCTCCATAGACCAGGGTGCTATTGCGGAACGTGATTCCGTAATAAGTCAATCTTTCTGTGACTTTTACACCGGTAATAATATCCTCAAATAATTCCTTTTGAGCTTTTCCGGTATAATACCGGTCTGCCTGGAAATGCCCCATATCCTCTACGGTCATGAGTCCCTGCACATTGGGCGGAAGCTCTAACATCGTTGTATTTCCATTTATAATGAGTTTCGTGTAATATTCCACTTCCACTTCGTTTTTCTTGGTATTATCATTCGCCAGACATGCAAGAGCAGCAGTTTTTGCATCTTGGATTTGGTTCTTTGCCAAACATTTAATCAGGTTGAGCATATTTGTATCTAATCCTGCCATAAAATCTTCCTCCATATATAAAAAATCCGCGGTTTGACACTCCCCATGCCTAAAGGTAGGGGATTCTTTCTATCTGCCAAGTTATTGGCTGACCAGTTTACCACAATTATTATTGATTTCTTCACTTTATGAGCACCTCCATTAAGCTGCTCAATTCATCAGCCACCTTAGAGTATGAGAAATCTGTAACAGTGAACAAACCATTTACCATTAAACTTAATAAAAAACCATCATCTGAACATTTAAAATCTACACTCTGTATTTCTATACAATTATCTTCACTTAAAGAAAGTAATTTTCGTTTCAATCTATCCCAAAAAGCTGGTTGTTTATCCATTTTATTAAGTAACGCAAAAATCTCTTCCTGTAATAACTCATCCTCAACCATAAAGTTAATCGCTGTGATTTTTGCATTATGCTCATATAAAAAGTGTTCCATAAATTTAAGCATAATATCAGAGGTAAAAATACACTGATTATTTCCTTGCTTTTGTATCATCTCAACAAATGCAAAATATTCATTTTTTTTAATGTATTCATATGCCGACACTTTTCTTGTTTGAATATTTTGAAACAATTTTCCTGTCTTGTTTCTCATTGTCATGCCCCCTTTCGTATTATCCCTTCTGCTCTACAATGCTGTTGAGTGCATACACCCCAATGATCGCCTTTCCATCGATAGACATTCCGCACTCAGAAATGTCCATGTAGAATGCGTTGCATGGCAGATGCAGATCTTGCATCCGAAAATTTAATTCGGTGGAAGCATTTAATTCTGCTGCCAGGACAGGATGAAACCGGTAGGCCTGTCTGGTTTTTAGATATTCTGAAAAAACGGCCACCCCAAGGATAACTTCTTCCAGATCTTCTTTTGTACGATATGGGCCTCGTTTTGTAAAATGCGGGCGAATATCTTCATAAGCGATCTGCTTTGGGCAGTTCACATCTTCCAGCGCTTCTCTGGCAAGTCTGGAAGCGATGTATTCTTCCTTTTTTTTGGATACATGTAATTTCCTCCTTTTATGTTTCGTATTCATTTTTAATATGATACATAGAAAACAATTTCTTAAGGGAGAATGTATCCATCTACAATTAGACGGCAATTGGGAGCCAAAGAAAGTACTCAAAGCTCCACATTTTTAACAGAGGTAAAAACTGTCCAAATTATATAACTGCTCTGTTTCCTCCTGTATTGTAGTATGATAATATACTACTCCGAATTTCTGGATTTTCAGCTCTCTTGCACACTGATATAGGTATTTTAGCTGTTCTTTTTCTATTCTGTCTACAATATCATACGGAAAACGTTCCATGATACAAGAATTCTGTGCTTCTTTTGGCAATTTTTCATCTGGTTCGTAATACAGATATCCTTTTCCTGTCTCAAGGGACATAATATCTGAAATCACAGCGCATACTCCCATACAGCTTTCGTTACGATCCCAGTATTCAGCAAAGACTTCTTCTGCCGGCTCCCCGTTCATGACCCTGCAATACAGCTTCATATTTTCCTTTGTGTAACAGAACGTATCTGCATGTTTATTGAGAAAATCTACAAAACCATCCGGTATTCCATCCAGATAAAAGCCATATCCGGCATAAGTTTCCGGTAAGGTTTTGTCATTTTCTGTTCCAAAGATCGCATGCAGCAGACGAGCCTCCTGTGTACACTTCTTTTTTTCTTTTACCAGTGTGTTTTGAACATATTCATCTGAATCATGCAGAATATATGCAATATCAGAACCAACCAGGATCATATTTCCTTTCATGGTTTCGATATAATAAACACTGAAAGATGTTTTGCAAACATAATGGTCATACTCCCAGGTGAGTTCGAAAATTTTCGAGTCTTCTGCTCCGCTTGGCCACACCTGCTGAAATCCTGCTGTCTGGTCAGCCTCTGTATATTTCCTGTCTTTTATAGTTAATTTCAGATCATCTTTGTCTAAAAATTTCAAAAGTTTATTTTTCAGTTCTTCAATGTTTCCATATATGTCCAATTCATCAGCTTTAAACTGAAAGAAATCATCAACGTTACTTTCTATTTTTATGACTATGTCCTTAATATCTGGGACCTGGTATCCACATGCGGTTAAAAGTTCAGAGAGGGATACATTGACCATGTTTGCAGCAAACGTTTCAAGTGTCTTTATGCGTGGACATGGGATTCCGTTATCGTTCAGCATCCGGCTGATGGTTGCTGGAGCAATTCCAGTCTTTGTTGCAAATTCCTGCTGCGTCCTGGAGCCAATTCCTTTTCTCAATAATTCCTTAAATTCCTTCTCATGAAATCCTGATACATCATTTTTACTCATAAGCTTTCTCCATCCTTTTTTTACTATTTTGTTGCATATGCAAAGCGAAGCTGCTTTTTAATATACAAAGTAGCAGCATTGGCGATTCCTTGTTCGATGTCTTTTACGCATTTTGTGTAAAAAGCTATGTGTTCTTCGTTTTCAGGATGAAAACCGCCTACCCCATTCTCTTTCGCATGTTCAAACATTAATTCTGCTGCCTGCGGTACAGAATGGACGGCATACTGAAAAACAGAATCTACAAATTCCAGGTATATCTTGTGATTTTCTTCCAGATACATTTCCAAAAAAGGACGTAGGATTTCTTTCAATTCTTCTTCCATAGCACCCAGTTTCTGCATTTCAGGACTATCCAAAGCGTAAGTTTCATCATTCAGAGATTCATTATATTGATGGATTTCTTCTGCTTTCGAGATAAATGCTAATATGTCTGTAGTGGATTTTAAAATCGGTGGATTCTTTTTGGACAATTCGGTTATTGTTGCAAACAGTTCTTCCAATGAATCGTCTGGCTGACATGTATATGAATTCACTGCCGGATAGGAATGGGAACCATTGCTGATCAGCATATCCACATAGCCCTGTAGTTCCCGTCTTTCATTCAGCATAATTACTTCCGGACAATTGATTTTTTCCAATCTTTTATATCTGTTGATCCGTGCCAGCAGAGATTCATACCGGTTATTTAATGAACTGCCAAGATATCTCTTCTCCGGATCGCACCAAAAATACCTCATACAGATCGACATGACCGGAATATAATGGATGACCGCTGCATCTTTGATCTCTTTCGGAACCTGTTTCCGTTCCATCATCTTTGAGACAGCTTCTCCGCCAGTTAGGTAGTCTTCTTTTTTACTGTTTGATACTTTCATGTACTCGCTTACAGAAATCGCTCTTGAGCAGTCTGCATCTGCAGGAATATATGTTCTTCCATATACAATATCTTCTAATTCCGGCAGCTTCATTCCAAGTTCTTTTACAAGTACCGGCTTTCGTCCGCGCATATACTGGATATTTACAACTGCGATAGGCAGTGCAATATGTCCCAATTTGTTTATTCCTTCCGAACTAATCTTGCTCATGTTTTCTCTGGCAAGATCTCCAAAAATCACCGGATCTATGATCGTTCCGGTTTTTAGATCATTTTCCGTGTCCCATGTGATACGATTCACCTCTCCGTTTGAGTACTGGATAATCTTTTCATCCGAAACTTCGATCATACCTGCGAGCTGCGTTGCGATTGTATTAAACCAAGATTTTATCATATACTTCTCCTCCAATTGATGCATGATTGATATTTGATTTATATGTTGATATAAGTATATGACATAAAAGAAATAATGTCAATAGAAATTGATATTATATTGATATTTATATGTGAATTGATTTATGATTGATATATATATGAAAAATACAAAAAAAGAGCACCATCTGACAGGCACTCTTCCAGATACTATATATTTTTTTCTTTCTCAAAAGTTTCTTTTTCTGAAAAGCTTCCGCCGGATGGTGTACAGACTTGTTGGACATTTCTGATACCAGAGCGGATGTTGGTTTTGGGCAGCAGGCGAATGGCTATCTTTCCATCTCATTGATCGCTTTCTGCGCCAATTCCGGTATTTCTTCTACTGATTCATGGAAAAGAAGCCGGGCATTCATTGATTCTGCCACTTCGCTGACCGCTGAATGGCAAATTCCTCTCGGATCATCCAGCACAACATTCCCTCCGTTTTTTATGACGGTTTTTATTCGCGCTTCTACAGCAGTGATGACAAGATCTTCGTTCGGTGTTTCACCAGCATTTTTAATTTCTGTTTTTATTTCGTCCAATGCAATATATCCGAATTTCCCATTTAATTTTAAATTTTCTGGAATTTGGTTAAACACCTGTTTTTTGTTTATCAGGAATTTGCATGCATGAAGAATCGTCTCAATTGGATACATATCTTTTGTATCGAGCATTCCATATGTTGCTTTTTTCTGTATTGGTTCTTTTATTACATGGATACTGTTATGCTGTATGTTTGTTCGTTTTATGTTTCTGTTTTCTTTTTCTTTTTTCTTTTCGTTATACAAAGAGATTGTCTTTCCCTGTTGAAGCTCATGCAACATCTGAAGCTTCGTTTCGTAATTTGAAATGATAAAACCGATTTTCTCCTCTGGAATTCCGGCACTCCCGTAAATATCGCTAATTTCTTTCCTGGTTGGAAGAAGATCTGCTCTTACAATCTTCTTGTCTCTCACTTTTGAAAGCATCTTATCTTCAGTGGCATAAAAACTGGTGATTTTTCTTTCCAAAAGTTCCACCCGGCTATATTGGGACACTCGGTTATCTGAAAAGAACATACTATTTCCAGAATCGAAAATCGGAGCAGGAGCAATTAATTGCATCGTGTTTGTATCCCTCAGTATACCAAAATTCAGCAAATGTTCATCTGTATTCGAGATTACAAAGTCTGTTAAAGTCTGATAATCCATATATGCCTGTATTTTTTCATAATCCATTCCGTGTTTTACACATAAATCGATATATTGTTCATAAAATGATTTAGAGTTTGATAGTTTCTCACTTTGAATCACTTCATAAGCTGGAATAAACTCCAGGTCGTCATTTGTGAATGATTCGCATTTCGCATAAATACTATTGTTTTCGCTGAATATGGCAGAATACTTGGTATACGGTATTTTCGTATCCTGGGATTCATGTATCAACGTTGCGAAAACTTCGTTAACAGATTGCTGTCCATAATATTTGCTGCTTTCTTTTACCAATACAGGCACTTTCCCCGTAAAATCCCAATATTTTTCCATCTGTCCACCGAGAGATGCATTCGGGTCATAAGAAGTGACATTGTGATAAGGGATTTTTCCATCATTAACTATTTTGAAATTTGAGAACTTTACGTCATTAAACTTAAGCAACGATTCTTTTGGACATACCCAGTAACTATCTGTCATACTTAATGCTAGGTTTTTAGCTAGATATAACTCCGGTGAAATACATTCTCTATTTTTAATCATTTCCTGTATCATCATTCTCGTAGCAGGAACCGTCCTCATTCTCCACCACTGTTTAATCTTATCCAGGTCTGAATTTCCAAGAAAAGGTGAAAAGCCATTGCCTGCATCTTTGTATGATATGATATTTCCAGATGTTTCGTCTATCGTTAGGAATCCACAAGGGACATCTTTGTGCATCAGATAAAAGTCTCTCATACTATTCTTCTTTCTCTTTATTATTTCCTATTGAAATTATATCACAAAATGGTTCCAAGAAAGCATGCAAATTTATTCCAACAATTATTTTGGCAAAATTTTTATTAATACCGACAGAAGCTGATCCATTCCTGCGCTTATTCCAGAACAAATTGCTCCGCAAATTACACATGTGATTAATATAATCCATGTATTGAAAAAAGATTCTAAAAATGTCGGTTTCTTTAATGAATTATTTCTCTTTTTTTTCATTATTCAGTCTCCTATTTCAATTATTGATGCTAAGATTTTTTTTGCTTTATCGTATGTGTGTTACGATTAGATCGCTCATGACAATACGCACTTCTTTCTGTCCGCGGAGAAAATACCGCCGCATCTGGTTTTTCTTATATATTTTTCTCCATTTTTAAATGCCAGCATTTCTTTTTTTGTTTCCAGTATTACTGAAACAACAATAATAATGGATGTACCCAAAAATGATATATTCGACAAGCCGAACACACCACCTAAAATAATTGGTACAAAAGCAATAACAGAAAGCCCTAACGCTCCTAATGCGATTGTTTTTTTAACAGTATCATTTATATACTGAATTGTGTCGGTCCCTGGTCTGATTCCATCTATTGTTCCGCCATTTTTTGTAATCTTATCTTCTATCTCAATTGGATTGAACGTGACTTGTGTATAGTAATAAGAAAAGCAAAATATCATAAATGTATATAGTATAGCACCAATAGAATACTGCATATGTTTTGGATTAAACCAATTCGCTGAATTCAAATATTTTACCCATTCAACATCTGTTTTTCCCATGATAGATGCAACCAGGACAGGAATCGACATGATAGATGATGCAAAGATGATTGGAACTACTCCACCCGGACAAAGCTTAAGTGGAATTACACCCAATTGGTTTCCAATTTTGTTGCAATAATTTACACGGATCTGTTTTTCAGTACTCTGCAGATATACTGTAAACAAAAATAATAAAAAAACAAATGCAAATATAATGATACCAGCAATACACTGATTTTTTAATTCTTTTCCATTAATGAATTTGTTATAGACTGTTTTCATGTCCGCTGGAAAAGAAGCAATAATATTTGAGAGAAGAATCATAGAAATTCCGTTTCCAATATATTTTTCTTTGTGATCTGACATGTATTTTCCAATTAAGGACATCACAACTGCCGTAACAGTCCATATGCAAGTTACCAAAGCAACCCAATACCATTTATAGTTCAGCAACATTCCTTGTTTTCCAAATCCAATTGCCATAAATGATCCTTGCAGAACTGCCATTATGCCGCCTAGTACGATTGTGATTTTTTCCAATCGATCCCTATCCTGCTTCATTCCTCTCTGCCATTCTTCCATTTTCGGTATAATCGTAGCCAACAGCTGAATTATAATAGATGCTGTAATATATGGCGAAATTCCAAGAGTCATAATTGAAAGATGGGATAATCCGCTTCCTGATAGTGCATTCAATATACTGAGCGAAGTATTCATTTGCAGCAAAGCTTTAAAATACTCTGTATTGATCCCCGGAGTTGGAATTTCATAAAATAAACGAATTGCGAACAGTGTCGCAAACGTAAATAAAGCTTTCTGTGCCACCGTCCTTTTTTGTGGAATATATTTAGTTTTTTTTATTCGCTTTCTCATTATTAATCTCCTTTTTTTATTTTTATTATATATTATTCTTGTATTGTGCATATTTTTGCAAAAAGAACAGCTATTTTGTTAATTTGATCTTTTCTTTAATTACATGAGCGGTAACAGTTGTCCGGTAATTTCGCATTCTGGAGCCGACACAAGTTGAAAGTGTAAATGACTGTAGATTAGTTCCATCAGTCCAATCATTTTGGTATATTGCATCTGTTTTATGAACTCTTTTTACACATGATACCTGTAACTTTTTAGATCTTTCAGGTGTATATATATACATATACGGGTTCTGTTTTTGGAAACTTTCATCATAGTATTTTTTTAGCTGCCCAAACATCTGCCCGGATATCATGTTATGCCCAAATATACAAATATGCGGATTATCAAGTTTTTCAGAGTAGTCTGGGTATACAAAGATAGATCCGAGTATACTGTACTGCTTTTGGAAGTTATGATGCAGATAATAAGTATCTGTTTTCCCTTTTAAAATCGGTGCATCTACACCTATCTGCGGGGCATAAATCCAAGCTATCACATCAGGATTTATTGATTTCAAAGAATCAAAATCGATATTTCTGTTTAATGGATCATCAGGAATCTGGTCCTTTGGTGCTATTGTATCCTGCAACGCCTCTTCTTTTATTTTTTCGTTTTGAAATGGTTTGTGTTCCATATAAGCCCTGTAGAAGAAGTAACAAGCAGATAAAGTTAATGCTATTGTAAGAATATTTAAAATCATCTTGCTAATTTTTTTTCTATTATTTCTCATATTTCACCCTTTGAAATTATTGTTGATGGTTTCTGAATATAATATGGTGGATATTTTTGGATTCAGGGAGCAGTGGCGCCAGGTTAACAAAAAAAAGATGCGCCAAGCATACAGCCAGGCGCATTGACTCATTATTTGTTTTTTTTCTTTTTAACAACGGTCACTGTAGCAGCTGCAACTGCACCAGCGAAACAAATTGATCCAATTGTAATATACTCTTTTGTATGATCCTCTACGTTCGTCTGTGGCGCCGTTTTAGAGCTACCAGAGGAACCTTTCTCCGGTGAGGATCTGTCCGGTTTTGGTGTATGTTTTGGTTCTACCGATACATCGTATATCATATCGCCCTCATTTTCATTCCACGTTGGGATTGCGAGTAATGATGGGCTGATCGTATCGTATGTATCAGTGTCTTCGGCTGTGATGAGATAAACGCCGACTTCTAAGCCGGAAAATGATGCCTTTCCTGACTCATCGGTTGTCGTTGTAGCATCAGCTGTATTTCCAACTACTGCGGCTAACGATTTTGCTGCACCATCAACTGCATCCGAATTTTCTAATGACGTAAAATCAATGGAAGTACTTTTGTAAGCATCCAATAATTTATACTCTCCATCTTCTATTTCTGCAATTTTGGTACATTTTAATTTAATTCCCGCTTTATTGCTTCCTTGTTTACCATCTGTTAATGTTACACTAATACTTCCAGTTTTCGATTCTTCTACTTCATCAAGTTGACTTTCTTCTGGAATTGTAACCTCTCCAGTATCACTTTTGTCTGGATTGATTATCGTACCTTCGTCGATGTCTTTTTTTTCAGAATCGGTTGTTGTATCAGTTTCTACCTGAGAATCAGGTGCTGTTTCAGCAAAAGCAGTGACTATACTCATAGACAGCGCCGATGTAACGGCTAATAATACATTCAGTTTTTTTCTTCTCATGAATTCTTCCTCCTGCGAATAATGTCTGGAACGGTTAATACGACAAAAACAACAAGAAATATTAATGGTAGTGCATTGCTCCATCTATCTTTCTTTTTTTTGATGACTGCGAATTTATGTGTCCGTTTTCGTTCACCTTATTATGTTCAACAGACTGATACTCTGGCATTGCATCAGTTAAACTATCGACTTTCTTTTCAGCTCCTGTGTTTACGGTTTTCGAAATTGAATCTTCAGAAGTCATGTCAGTTTTCGACGCTTGCATTTTTTTTGCTATGTTAGGATCACTTAATGCCTCAAAGAATTCTTGCTGCATATTTAATCCATTTTTCATTTCTGCATTATAAAAGTCAACATTCTGAGCACTTAAAGAGTCTGGTGAATATCCGATCCCATACACCATGTCAATAAGACTGTTTTTTTTCAAGGACTCATATGTATCCTTTAAAGTAGCCCCAACGAACAGAATCCCTGTTGATTTATCCGCATGTTTTACCGCTATCGACTTAAATTCTTCCACATCATCTGGCTTGACGTCCTTTTTTTGTGCATATTCTTCAAACAGATTTTTCTTAGCGTCTGATAGTTCTATAGAACCATCCGTGATCAGATAAACAATATATTTTATTCTTTTTTTAGGTCCAAGACAATCTGTATACATATTTGATGTGACATCTTCAGCCGCAACAAATGCTACCATTTTTTTACCTTTAAATTTTGCCATGATCTTCCACCTCAGCATCTTCCCCATCAGCGAAAAGCCTTGAAACTACATCCGTATCTATTTCTACGGCCTCTCTCTTCGGCACTGCGCAAAATCCATTAGATATTAATATATGTTTTTCAATCTGGTCATCTGTCAGCCGAATATCATGTACTTTTGCACTGTACATAATATTTTTATATTTTGTTCCGTTTTTATCATTTTGCAAAGCAACTGATAGGAACATTGGTATTCTGTTTATCTGGCATAATTCCAAAAGCTCCTTTATCTTTTCTTCAATTTCTTTTTTTTGCTCCTTATCAGCTTCATATTCTGTTATTTTTCTTTTTTTCAGTCCTTCTAATACTTCATTCGGTTTTCTTTCCGGCATATGCTCCACCTGTTCTGTTTCTTCTGTATCTCTGTCTGGAGCTTTATACTCCTTGAAATCTTTCCTGACATCCGTCTGTGATTTCAGAAAATTCACAAATACTTCCACAACTGCGCTGATCTTATCCTTTGCAGCAAGATCGCTCATGCCAACAAGTGGTAGTTTCTGCATATAGATCAACTGATGATCCCATTCACTGTGCAATAGTCCCTGAATTTTTGCTGCCTCACATGCTCCAATCTCCTCAATTTCTTCATCCGTTTTTTCAGGAAAATAAGTAATGCCACGCACTTCAAATAATTCTGTTTCCATTTTCAGGCTGAACAGAACCTTGAATTCACCTATTGTAAATGTAAAATCAAGATTTTCTTTTTCCTTTGGATAGGTTAGATTTTTTACATCCGGATCTCCCTTGAAGCGGGCATACATTTCTTTGTAGCAAGTAACCTTTGCGTTTTTGTCCATAATTATCTCCTCGCTTAATTGTTTTTTTCTGCAATCCTTGTATTACTTCTGCAATATGGGATATTTTTAGAAAAACAGGAAAAAGCCTCTGTTAACACAGAGACTTTTTTACTTAATTAACCAAATAAACATAACTGACCGTTTGCTTCTTCTTCATAAGAAATTTCAGCTGGCGGTGTACTGATCATGATTTTGTCCAAAACAACCGGCTCCAGGAATTCATCTTTTTCAGGTTCATGCAGAAGACCGTCTTTTTTTAGACGTTTGAATAAAGCATCAAATCTTTGATTGATCGCTTTGCGCTCGTCACCGCATGGGAACGCATTCCTGACTGGCAGCAGTACAACCTCTTCTTTTTCAACTACTCCTGCAATTTCAGAAGCATCCTGTTGTATTTTTAAGTGGAACTTGGCTGAGGCAGGCTGAAACGAGCTGGCCGGCAGCAGGACAGGCTGAAACGGGCTGACCGGCAGCAAGAGATACAGATCCTGCCCCTCAAATACCATATTCTTTGTGCAAAAAAATCTGTTCACTCTCAATGTGATACGATATACAAAAGGAGGAAACTATGGAAGTGGAACTCACTGGGGTTGTAGTACAGATCCGGTTTTTAAATGAAAAAACCGGGTTTACTGTATTCGTGCTTGAAACAGAAGAAAAAGAACAGATCGTAGTAACCGGAACTTTTTATAAGATCCGCCTCAAAGAGAGAATCCGTGTGGCCGGACAGATGATACAGGACCGTAAATATGGCCGTCAGCTTAAGATGGACCATTACGAAAACATCATTCCATCCGATGTGCTTCAGCTGGAAGAATATCTGTCCAGCGGGCTGATCCGCAGAATCGGTAAAAAAACCGCAAAGCTCATTATTGAAAAATTTGGGAAAGATACCTTTTCTGTTTTGAAGGAAAATCCAACCAGACTGTGTGAAATCCGTGGAATTGGAAGGCGGAAAGCAGAAATCATTGGAGAATCCATTAAAGAAGAAACAGAAGAAAAGGATGTTGTCCTGTTTCTTAATAAATTTGGGATCACACCTATACTCGGTAGAAAAATATACAAAACTTTTGAAGGGAAAACCTACCGCATCCTGCAAAAAAATCCATATAAGCTCACTATGATCGATGGTGTAGGCTTTAAGATCGCGGATTCTATTGCCTTAAAAAATAAAATCCCGGCAGATTCAGAATTCCGTATTGAAAGCGGACTTCATTATATCCTGGAATCGCGTGCCAGGTTCGGTGATACATGCTTTCCAAAAGCAAAGATTGAAAAGATGGCTTCAAAAGAACTTGCGCTTGATCAGTCTGTCATAGTACCGGTACTTGAGAATATGATACAAAACGGAAAACTCGTCCAGACTGAACGAAATGGGAAAATAGTTCTGTATGAACCATTCGTGTATGAAAATGAGATCAAGGTTTCTAAAAAACTGCTTGATCTGTATGCACATGAATATGAGATAGAGGATGTCTCACTCAGTTCAAACAGACTGGATGAGACACAAATGAGCGCTGTATCGATGGCAGCCAGATATGGCTTCATGGTTTTAACCGGAGGACCGGGATGTGGAAAGACATTTACAACAAAAATGATCATTGAATATTTTGAAAAATGCAAGAAAACAGTATTGCTTGCCGCACCGACCGGGCGTGCTGCTAAAAGAATGGAGGAATCAACAGGAAGATCGTCCCAGACGATCCACCGATTACTTGAGATACAGGAAGGAAAATTTACGAAATGTGCAGAAGATCCACTGGATTGTGATGCCCTGATCATTGATGAAGTTTCCATGCTTGATTTTTCCCTGTTCGTTTCTCTTTTGGATGCCGTACCGGAAAACTGTCATCTTGTGTTTGTAGGTGACAAAAATCAGCTTCCGAGTGTCGGTGCCGGAAATGTATTGGGTGACATCATTCGGTCCGGTATTTTTCCAGTCTGCGAATTGAAAAAGATTTACCGCCAGTCTGAAAATAGTGATATTGTGGCCAATGCACATCATATCTTAAACATGGAAGATATGGAATTCCATAACAAAGATTTCTTTTATATTTCTTCGGACACACCGGAAAATATTATCAACCGCATCATCCATTACGCTGCTGAATCACTACCGGCATTTACCGGAGAAAAGGATATACAGGTACTGTGCCCTTTGCGTGTCAGGAACTGTGGTACAGAAAACTTAAATATCCAGATGCAGGCTGCCATGAATCCACAGCCCGAACTGATCAAAGGATTCCGGAAAGATGATAAGGTCATTCAGATGAAAAACAATTATGACATCACGCGGCATTATTCTAAAAACGGTCACAAATATCAGGCGAGCGGTGTATTTAATGGGGATACGGGGAAAGTCGACGGAATCGACAGAGAAAATGAATACCTGATCGTATTAATGGATGATGGCGGAAAGGTAAAGTATAAATTTAATGAGCTGGACCAGCTGGAGCTCGCTTATGCTCTGACCATTCACAAAAGCCAGGGATCGGAATATCCTGTTGTTATCATCCCGATATATGATTACATTCCGACAATCACCACAATGAATCTTTTGTATACAGGTATCACCCGTGCAAAGAAATGCATTCTATTGATCGGCCGGAAAGAAACGCTGATCCATATGCTAAAAAACAGAAACATCGCTTCCAGATGTACTGGACTAAGCCATGTGGTGAAAGAATTAGGCAAAAACAAGAAGCAGCTGTGATCCTGCTGCCAGCCCTGGATCTCCACTTTCTCCACTTAACTTTCTGTCCATTTTCCACTGCTTATGCCGCTCCACCACTGCTGCCTCCTCCGGTGTTTTGTTTCCACCGGATGAGGTATTCTTTTTTTATATATTTTTTTGCAAAAATTGTTCCGTCTTCGAAAGTATGATAAAATAAACATATGTTCAGTGGAGGTGAGTGTACTTTGAAGCTTATATGTTGTATTGATAATCACGGGGGAATGATGTTCAACCACAGGCGCCAGTCTCAAGACCGTGAGGTAAGGCGGGATATCCTTTCTTATGTTGGATCTGGCGTTTTGTGGATGAACGCTTATAGCTTCAAACAATTTTGTTCGGAGCATTCGGATACGCAATACTACCAGATACATGTTGCAGAAAACTTTATTTCAAAAGCAGGTCCGGATGATTACTGTTTTGTAGAAAATGCTATTTATCTGATCAATGAACTCGACCTGTCCGAGATTGTTCTATAGCACTGGAACCGGGATTATCCATCGGATGTGTCTTTTGATCTTAATCTTTGTAATTGGCATATCATCCACTCAAAAGACTTCTGTGGATTTTCGCATGAAAAAATAACAAGGGAGGTTTTTAAAAAAAATGAAATTTAAAAGAGATAAGAAACTACTTTTTTGCAGCTTGATTCTTGCTGCATCTTTATTATTTTCCGGATGTCAGAATGTTGACTTAGATTCCGGTGCATCCTCTAGTTACTCAAAAACCAATGAGCAGGCTGATCAGAGCACTGACGCTGGAAACGTATCTGAAAAGAATGGGAATGCCGCAGCCAAGGAAGATGCTGGCCGGCAGCAGGCGTTTGATCAGACTACGATACCAGCCTATTCTGGACAGCCTTATGTGGAAGTTAATAGCAATACTCCATTCTTTGCTGATTCCGAACTGACTACAAAAGTTTTTGAACATTACTCCAAGCGTTGGAAAGTCTTTTGCCTGAGAAAGAGACAAAAAAGCGGAAATCCCGTGCAACTAACGCAGAACGGTTCAAAGGGATTCCAGTAGTCAAAAAATATCTGGATCTTCCGGATGCAGAAAAAGTCTGCCCTGTTTGCAACGCTCCTCTGGTAAAAATCGGTGAAGAATTCGTACGCCGCGAACTTTCCTTCGTACCGGCAAAGTTAAAAGTGATCGAAATATACAGCTTAAATTATATTTGCCCGGAATGTAATAACGATGACGTTACTGTTATCAAAAAGGGAAAAGACGGCCATGCACATATGCTTCACGGTATGGCTGCGGCAGATACTATCGCCTGGGTCATGTATCAGAAGTTTTGTAACAGTCTTCCTTATACCCGGCAGGAAAAAGACTGGGAACAGTACGGTGTTGCTATCACAAGAGCAACGATGGCAAACTGGGTAATCCGTAATACATTGGATTATTTCACCCCGATGTATGATTACTTCCACCGGCAACTCTTAAAAAGGGAATTCGCAATGGCAGATGAAACACCACTCCAGGTATTACACGAATCCGGTAGGCGTGCACAGACCAAATCTTACATGTGGTTATTCCGCAGCGGGGAAGATGGCGGATTCCCAATCATCCTTTATAAATATTCAGAAACCCGTGCCGGGAATAACGCAGTAGAATTCCTTGAGGGATTCAAGGGATATCTGATGTGTGATGGTTACAGTGGTTACAACAAAGTTCCTGATGCCAAACGGACAGCATGCTGGGCACACATCCGCAGATATCTGACAGATGCGATTCCGAAAGGAAAGCAACTGGATTATACACAGCCATCTGTTCAAGGCATGATGTATATCAACCAGCTTTTCCATTTGGAAGATGTCATTAAAGCGAAGTACTCATCCTTCGATGCTATCAAGAAAGCTCGTCTTGAGAAAGAAAAGCCGATAGTAGAAGGCTTTTTGTCGTGGCTTGATAAACAAAATCCAGTCCGTGGATCAAGGATGGATAAGGCAGTTACCTATATTCAGAATCGCCGATCCTATCTTATGACCTATTTGGAAGATGGTCACTGCAGTTTTTCTAATAATCTCAGTGAAAACGCTATTCGTCCGTTTACAGTAGGCCGGAAAAACTGGCTGTTCTGTGATACTCCAAACGGCGCCCAGGCCAGTGCTATCGTCTACACAATGGTAGAAATGGCGAAAGCAAATGGAGTAAACGTCTATCACTATCTAACCTATCTTCTGGAAAAACTCCCGAATGATAGGATGAGCGATGAAGAGTTAGATAGGCTTGCCCCATGGAACGAAGAAGTCAAAGCTGAAATCGAACGTCGTGCAAACGACTCAAATCAATAATCAATCATATGTGAATTATCAAGGTGCTCCGGTTGCAGAAATGTGGCCGGGGATTTTTGTATCCATGTCTAAAATTTAAGCGCTTACCTTATTTCCATTTATCAGGCAATTCACCGCTTATTAAGATATATTCTCCTGACCGAAACGAATTTCGATAAAGAGTATCATAAAATGGGTTATCTATTTTGGGGTTGATTTCAAATGTTCTGCCCGTGGAGCGTTCTTTATATTTTACGATAAATATATCCTCCGATAGATGCTTTAAATATTCTTCTTTGTCAAAAGCAATCTCTGAACTTTTATCCATATTAGCATCTTTTGTTTTGTCATTATTCCAGTTATCCCAAGGATGATAACATTTACCGCTACCAGATGAACCCCAAATAATTGCATTTGTTTCTGGTAATGAGGATTTTTCTTTCATTTTCCAAAACATGTACGTTCATCTCCTTTCTCTCATTATCTGCTCTGGATTCTGTTTCATAGTATCCATATACATTCGCAAAGCTCTTTCGGCAGCTACCGTTTTGGTTTGTCCAAGGGTTTCACAGAACTGCTCAAATTCCTCATGTAAGGCTCTGTCAAGATGTTTCATACCATCTGTACATCAAAATTGCTCATAAATGAGTCGATTTGTCGATATTTTTCCTAAACACAACCGAATAAAACGCGAGACTATCTGTTGTTTCAGAAGGCAGGTGATGTTTTATGTCCTCTGATATACAACCATACATATTAGATGAATTAGATGCTGTTATCGACCAGACAGTAGCTAATATTGGTTTGTATACCAAAAATCCGAGCGACTTTACAAGAAACCGTAAGCTCAATGCTACAACAACCATTAAAGTCACTCTCAACATACTGTATCGCATTTCCGTTTTGTCTAGCCAAAATATAGAAAGTTTCCATATATTAATCTCCTTCCTTTTGTTTTATTTATGATATCACTTAGCAAAAAATATAATACTTTTGCAAAAAAGGAATCGTTTGTGTATTAATGAAGATTAATATATTCGCCTCCCAAAAAGAAGAGAGCCAATTGGCCCTCTTCTTATCTGTAATCCATGAATTATCCTGTTTTGTGTCTATATTCTTATTTTTCTTCTATTAACCAAAGCAATAAGTGCGATTCCTACACAAACGAAAATTATATAATATATATCTTTCTTCCCTGTAAACGGAAGTTCATATAATTTGTCATCTGTGATTTCAAATGACTGCATTTTCTCAAAAAATCAGTTGGCGGAATATCTTTTAACTGTGATAAGAGGTATAGAAAATTCGTGATTTGATCCAATGCATTATTCCTCAGCCATTGCTTCTGGCATGTTTCATATGCCACTTTTCTCATTTTTGACTGATCCAGCCCACTTAAAATGTATCTGTAATGATTCAGATAACGATTGGGGTGATTTATTACGCGCGCAATATCCACCTTTTCTTTTACTTTGTGATTTGTAAAGGAATCGCAATCGCATCATTGGCATGTCCTTTGGACAGCAATAAGCGCTTCCGGTCCGCCGCTGTAATATTCCCATAGGTAAATGTAGCTTCCGGGAATGCTTGGAACAACCGTCTTCTGAGGATATTCATAAACGCTGCGTCTCTCAGTCCTCTCGTAAACTGTTTTTCCTGTTCCATCCATTCATAAAGAATTTCTCCCGGCTTATGCGCCTCTGCCGTATGGCAGGAATCACAGGCGCTGGACAGACACTTCGGATTATCTGTAGCTCCCCGGCTGCGGAATAAGATATGATGTATGGCCATCTTTACAACTGTTCCATCTTTTCGTATCGTTCCAGCCTTATGTTCCTGTTGGAATATCAAGACCAGGAATGCGTGTTAGAGGTCTTTGTAT
>OLFX01000292.1_pt1 | contig 82530 bp, 74 predicted proteins | sample 1605091 | NCBI WGS metagenome assembly OLFX01 (sample SAMEA3888906, study PRJEB22519) | human gut metagenome | biome: human gut; feature: human-associated habitat; material: faeces | place: Denmark | collected 2012 | reverse complement strand
GTCAATATATTTGAAGGCTACGCAGTATTTGACATACAAGAAAAGAAGAAGGCAACTGATAAATCCATAGAAAAAGCAAAAGAACCATCAACAGCAGAAAGTGAGGAAAAATCCTATGAACAACAAACACTCTTCCCATCCACTAATATGTATTGACTTTAAAAAGAATCGTATACGAATCCACCGCAATACACTCCGTCAAATTGGTAACCCAGAATATATTCAACTTCTTGTTAATCCTGATCAAAAAATGATAGGTATAAAGGCTAGTTGTGCGGAGGATAAATTGGCACATAAAGTTAAGGATTATTTTGTCATCAATGGTAACAGTTATGAATTGTACAGCCGAGAATTACTATATTCACTTTCCCAACTTAACCTTTCTTGGGAGAAATTTAACATTTTTCGTTTAGAAGGCAATATTTACCCAGATAAAAAAATAGCTCTATTTTCCATGGATAACATCATCACAAAACTGCCACAAACAGAATTCAAATCAGAAATAATGGGAGATGAGTATGCGCAATTATAGTATATATACATTAAAAACAAAACTAGAATTCACCAATTTGTATCAATATCTCAGTGAAAAAGATTATAAACAACTTGAACAACAGATATTATGTCATTCCTATCACACCCCCATCTGCACATGGAATGGTATTGTCATTAATGGTATAGAAGCATATGAATTATTTCGTAAACACAGTATTCCTTTCCGAATAAAAAGACTCCATTTTTCCAGTAAAGAAGATGTAATTTCATGGATATGTACTGACCAACTTAAACGAGAGGATTTAACCAATATCAATAAAAAATACCTGATTGGGAAAAAATATGATGCTGAAAAAATTATAGTTTCAAGACAACTTTCATCTACGAATAAATCTCATATTTCCGGTGCAAGCATCGCAGCAAAAAAAATATCCGAAGAATGTAATGTAGCAATGGCTACCGTTTACAAATATTCTGCTTACAGTAGTGCACTAGATATAATTGATGAAAAAGTTCCGGATTTTGTCAAACGAGTTCGTTCTGGTCAACTCTGGATTTCCCAAGCTAATATTATTGAGCTTTCAGGATTACCAAAAGAGCAACTTTTAAGTCTAAATAACTACCTTCTTGCCGAAAAGATAGAACATCTCAGTTATCATGATATGAAAAGGGAATTACTATGGAATAATTACGCCAAACCGATGTTAAGGAAAGAATCTTCCGTTTCTATTCCTTCAATACGCAACCTGCCACAATTTGATCCAGATGCGGAAATTGCAAGTCTTACATTGACGATTCCCTCGTGGAACAGTTCTATCGAAAGAGTATTAAAAGTTTCAGATTTTAAAATTGCATCTGATACAGCAAAATATAAGCTTAAATATCAGCTTATGTGTCTAATATCAACCACAAATAATATTTTAAAAAAATTGGAGGAAATATAATTATGGATGGAAATACCGAAGATTTACAAAAGTTTGTTCCCCAAGTGCATTTTGAGCAAATACCTATTAAAAATTTATGTTCAAATCAAGATTATCAACGTAATCTTTCCATCAAACACGTTCAGCGTGCTGCAGCTAATTTTGACCTTTATCAGATAAACCCTGTAAAAGTAAGTAGACGTGATGGGATAAATTATGTGTTCAACGGACAACACACTATAGAGATTGTTGCTCTCGTCTCTGGATCAAGAGAAACTCCTGTCTGGTGTATGGTTTATGATGATCTTGTTTACACCCAAGAAGCAGATATTTTTGCAAATCAGATGAAATATGTCAAATCGTTATTACCTTATGAAATATTCATGGCTAATATTGAAGCTGGTAATGATAGAGAACTTATTATTCGTGACCTTGTTGAATCATATGATCTCACTATTACTTCTTCCTCTCGCCCCGGAGGTATATGTGCTGTATCCACTTTAATTAATATCTATGAAAAATATGGTTTTCACACTCTTGATCGTGTTTTACGCCTTTGTGTTGCCACATGGGAAGGTGCGCCTATGTCCTTTAGTTCCAATATGCTTAATGCTATTGCCCGTCTGGATAATGCTTATGGAGAAACAATGAAAGATGACACCTTCAAAGAAAAAGTTGGGCGTGTCTCTGTCAGAGAAATCAGTCGTACTGCCAGAGAACGTCGTGCCGGTTCATTAGGATTCGCAGAAGCTCTTTTACTAGAATACAATAAAAAATCCAAGTATTCACTTCCTTTTGAGAAATTATACACTCATAAAACACCCAAAAAAAGAGAACCATCAACTGAAGATGAATCCGGTCAAAGTTCCACTCCAGAAGGTCAGTTAGATTTATTTTCTACGGATCAAGAGAATACTCAGGCTCTGCCAAACGAATAGCGCAGAGCCTTCAGCCTTTAATTCTATCCATACTTTCAAAAGAACACCCTGCTTTAAGGCTCTCTTTCATGCAATCACTATTTTATCTTATCCCAAATTCATCAACCGCTCCATCCGCCACCTTATATATGAATACCCATTCCAAATATTTGCTTTTACCGGATACTCTTTCCTGTAAACAAATACAGTGTGATATTTAACAAAATGTATTCTACACCAATTATGTATATCTTTCATATATATGTTATTTATACCATTCATCCACTGTTCTAAAGCCCATATGTCTTTATCTGACACTAACTCCATTATGAACAGTACATTATAATATTGAATGACACCTACTCTCTTCCTTTCCTCTATTAACCTTTTACACAATAACCTATACTTAATGTTCATATCGTTCCTATGCCCCTCCCTCTAATCTATATTTTCCATCCTTATATACGTTATATATATAATTATTATATAGTACATATAAGTGCCTGAAGCATATCCATAGCTTCCCCGCCCCGTACTTCTCCTACGATTATTCGATCCGGTCTCATACGAAGTGCAGACTTAATAAGATCTCTTATACTTACTCCCGGTGCTCCGTTTATGGTCGCTGCCCGGGCTTCAAGGCGCACCAGATTTGCAATTCCCTGAAGCTTCAGTTCTGCATTATCCTCAATAGTGATAATCCGTTCATCTTTTGGTATGTACTCTGACAAAGCTCCCAGAAATGTGGTCTTCCCACTTCCCGTTCCTCCTCCAATTACAATCGAATACCGGGCCCTTACCAGTTTTTCCAAAAAGGACGCGCACTCTGGGGTTATACTTCCCAGTTCAATCAGCTTTTCCATGGTAATAGGAGTATCTGGAAAACGCCTTATTGTCAGAATTGGACCATTTAATGCTATCGGAGCCACAACCACATTGACTCTGGCGCCATTTTCCAGTCTGGCATCTACTATAGGAGATGATTCATTCACAATGCGATTGCATTTTCCCACTATCTGTTGTATCACATCCTCCAGCTTTTCCTGATCTGTAAAAGACTTCGGCCACCTTGTCAGTTTTCCTTTTCGTTCTACGAAAATAGAATCCGGACCATTCACCATAATCTCAGTTACAGTTTCATCTTCGATCAATTCCTGTAATACATCAAGCTTCCTGACGGAATAAAACAGTTCCTGGCGAAGCTGCACTTTTTCTTTCAGGCTCACTCCTGATTCCCGCAGAGTATTTACGATCAGCTCATCAATCGTTTCCAGAATTTCCTGGTCTGTAAGTTCCCGGTAAACATCCAGCTTCTCCATGAGCATTTGTCTCAGTTTGCGAAAGATTTCCTGACTCATTCCTTTTCCTTTCTCAGAATTTCCCTGACATAATCTCCAAGTTCACTCCACAACAGCCCTTCAATATAATTCTCCGGTGCCACGTTTCCTCCATGAAAAGGTGGGCGTACCTTTACAGTTCTGGTAAGAATCTGCGGATAATCCCAGATTCTTACCAGGTTTTCGAATTGGGCAATCTTGGATATGGATACCGGATCAGACAGCACTGGCATATAAATTCTCCGGCACATATCCAGAACTTGAAAAGTCCCATCCACTGCCCCTCCAATATCCAGAATCACAAATTCATAATTACTGTGAAGCACAATCTCCTGTATCAGTTTTTCCCAGTCTTCCCATGCAGTTCCTCGTATATCCTCTGGCGTACGTACAGGCGGAATGAAATCCAGATTGTTTATTGTCTGTACCATACTGTTCATCTTATAAATCAGATTTCCATTTTCCTGCCGTACAAAATAAAGAAGATCACTTAAATTCTGTGCGAACCCTTTTCCCAACATTTCTTCAAAACCGGAGTATTCCTCCAGATTCAGATAAAGAACGGCTCTTTCTTTTGCCAGAATCTGTCCTAATGTAAGTGCAAACGATGTTTTCAGGCAACGCCCCAAAGGAGAATATACTGCATAAATTTCCGTGGTCTTTTTCAGTACAGGAAAAACAGCCGGAGCTACTGCTTTCTCGGCTCCGTAACACGCCATCACTTCCCGCACAACATCTGAAGAGGCCTGATATTTATACACACTTGGATAACGGTCCAGATCCGGTGGGTGCACGCCTTCCGAAAGTATAACAATTTTACCAATTTCCAATTCCTGTACCTGACGGCACATAGCCTTCTGGGAAATCAGCAGCAACTCTATGTGATTCATTTTCCCATAGGCGATCAGACTCTCTACGTTGGTAAATGCCTGAATCTCAAATGGGATATTTTTCTTATGATTAAGATAATCCATAAAATTCAAGGCATAATCCACCTCAAGATCACAGACAGCAAAAATATTCTTCTTCAATAGACACCTCCCGCATAAAGCAATGCACTTAAAAATATAGGAACTGTGAAATGAAAGTTTTCCAACGGCATACCGCTTTTGTAATAGGGTTCTCTTTTTCCTGTTTTGAAATAAGCACTGATGTAATGTAATAAGTAAAGAATTCGCTGGCAGACAATGCCGCTTGAAATCATAAGAGCAGCTGATATGACAGCTCCAATCAGAAAGGAATAGGAAATGCAATTGAGAATTTTCGTCGGTCCGATCATGCTTCCAATAACACTCAAAAGCTTGATGTCTCCGGCTCCCAGCATTCTGAATATGAATAAAATTCCCAGAATCAGTATCGGTACCAGCAGACCGCATATCCAGGTTCCAAGACTGCTAACATCCATTTTCCATATTCGCGTAAACAAACTGACCAGTACACAAAAAAGCAGCCAGCCATTGTCTACCTTCGCTCTCTGAATATCCATCAGAGCGGCACAGCCTGCCGCTATCGCAGGAAATATTCTGTAAAAAAGCATAGACGTACCATCCCTTCTTTTACATAGTGTTCACTAATAACAGGAGGCTATCTTGAAGTATTTTAGAGCCTGTTTGAGAAAGGCTTTCTGTATTTTATCTTTCGTAGAATAGGGAATAGTCGATCTGAAAAGATGACCTTCGATACCAGATGACTTCTGGTGAGTCTTATTATAGGTGCTCCATCACCATTTGTCCAGTCTTTTTTTTACAAATTTTTCTAAAAAAACTATAAACCTTTTTGTTCTTGCAGTATAATATTAACGGAGGTAAAATTATGACAATATTAACATGTCTTGGTGACAGCATCACCGATTGTGATCACTGCTTTTCCAGAGATTCCCTTGGCAATGGCTATGTGAAAATACTGTCAGACCGTTTTGAAAGGGACGACTCAGACTATCAGGTGCGCAATTATGGCACTGACGGCTTTACTATAAACAGACTTCTGCAGAGAATTCAGGGTGATTCTGATTTTACAAGTGATATTATAACAATTTTAATCGGAATCAATGATATTGGATTAATAATAAATACGGACAGAACACCGTTTCAGCAGAGGAATATGCTTGTTTCTTTTTACAAATGTTATGCAAACCTTATAACAATATTAACAAAATCAAACTCGCGTATTATTTTAATGGAGCCCTTTCTTTTTCCCTGGCCTGCCTGTTATAGAACCTGGCTTCCTTTTCGCCAGAAAATATCACAAATGATCCACCAGCTATCAGAACAGTTTCAAATTCCTTATCTTACATTGCATGAGGAATTGAATGAAAAGGCGCGTCGTTATGGATATTCAGAAATTACTACAGATGGGATTCACCTTACTGAGCAGGGACAAAAATTTCTGGCAGACAGATTGTATAAATTAATTTGCGGCTATTCACCGTACTAGTACATCGTTTTCGAAATAACTATACCACTCACTTGTCTGTGAATCCGATTGCACAGGTATAAAAGCCTCGGCGTAGCCCGCTACGCCTGCGTTTTTATACCTGCACACTCGAATCCACATCCTACGCGATTGGTATAGTTATTTACGAAACGATGTACTAGAGCGTGTTTGAAAAAGGCTTTCTGCAAGATGTGTAAAAAGCAATCTGTCTTATAACAGACTATTTTCAGTTGCATTGCTGGATACAATTATGTATAATGACCCTAAACTTATAAAAGAAGGTTTTTTTATGGATAAAATCATTAAAGAAATTGAAGATATGTCACTAAATGCATGGCCCTCCCATAAAATGGAGCTTTATGATGGATGGATTCTCCGTTTTTCCTATTTTTATACACATAGAACAAACAGTGTGGAGCAGTTCGGAACTTCTACCCTTTCCTGGAGGGAAAAGGTTTCTTTCTGCGAAGCAGAGTATGCCCGACTGGGCAGCCCTGCAATTTTTAAGATCAGTCCTCTGGTTTCTCCGGATTTTGATTATCTTCTGGAAAACCGCAACTACGAAATCCAGCATACAACAAATGTTATGGCAGCCTCACTGGATGGAGCAGATCTTTCTGCGCCTTGCGATCTGGTAACTCTTACTGACGATATTCCAGATATTTGGATTGAAAGTCTTTTTGATCTGAAAGGCACCATTAATCCTGTTCACCGTGCTGTAGTTCCATCCATGTATCATGCCATCGTAAAAGACACCGTATGCGCCTCCATCTGGAGTAACGGAAAAATTATTGCAACCGGGCTTGGAATTCTGGATCGAAATTATATTGGATTGTACGCTATCCATGTTCGCGAAGATTTCAGACACAAGGGTTATGCTCGTCAGATTTGTACTGCGCTTCTAAAAGAAGGAAAAAAGAAAGGCGCAACTAAGGCCTATCTTCAGGTAGTAGAGGGAAACACTCCCGCACGTAATCTTTATGAATCACTTGGACTTCATTATCTCTACACCTATTGGTTCCGGGTTCAGACACATACAAACTGAAAACTTTTCAGAGCATGTTTAAAAAAGGCTGCGATCAGTGTTTATCCTGATCACAGCCTTTTATTTGGGAATCGTATTTTTTGACTTATTCAACAAGTTGATTTCTCAAACAATCAACTTTCCAGTAAGTGCATTGCTTCATAATCCATCTTATGCCATATTATTTAATTTTGGGTTTTGTATATAATTCAGATCCTGGACTGCTGCCATTTATACGGTCTTCTTCTCCAGCTTAGCAGGTCTTATGTTTCCTACAACCATGCCTGTAAGCGGGCTGAAATAAAGAAGACTGGTAAGTACGCAGTAGATTGGAGTCATGATTGCAAACTGTACAAGACGTCCTGGCATAATTGCATAGAAGTTTGCTCCGATCATTACCAGTCCTGCAGTGGTCAGTCCAAGTGTTCCCACTACGCCAGAGACTGCAATTGCGACACACATAACAACAGTCTTTACTTTTCTGTTCTTTTCAGCCATTAGTTTTCCAGCCAGTCCGGGGATCACACCCCAGGCAACTGCAGATAAAGTGATCAGTGGATTAACTCCATAGCCTTTCATAAAACATCCAATGATATCGGCAACAGCACCTTCTACGCCACCAGCTACAGGCCCCATCCAAAGACCTGCCAATACAGTGGCAACCGTTCCCAATGTAATTCGATATACACCAAGATCAATTACCAGAACGCGTGACAGCACAAGCTGGATTGCTACCAGCAGTGCAAGGAATACAAGAGTCTTAACACTCCATGTCTGTTTGTTTTTATGCATAAAAAAAACACCTCCATAATGATTAAAATAACAGAGTAGTTACCATAAATAATAATCCCTCCACATTATGAGATGTTCTCACATGTAGCAACGGGTGCGGAAAATATATCGTAAACAGTCCTGCTGCTTTTCGTTTCACGGCGACTCCCCAGCCAATGAACACTTGACGCATAAATTCCTACTTCGCTATTATTTATTTAAAATGATTATAGCACAAAATATAGAAATTTCAATATGTATTTGTTATAATATTCACATAAATAAATTAATCGTTACTGTTCACTGACAAATGTTTGTGCATACTCTCCTCTTTTTCGCATATTCTAAGAATATCTTCCCTTATATAGGAAAAATATTTGACAAAAAGGAGTGTTTCTATGAGTATAAAATCCACAAACAAATCATCTTGCCAAAAACAGCCGCCACTACAAAATCCTTATAATGTTTTTTATAATAATTACATGAATACAAATGCCACTACAGAATGTACAGGACTTGGCTATCGTATGCCAGATAACTCGGAGGAATGGAATGCATGCCGAGAGGTTTTCGATTTTCTTCCTGTACCATTTCCGGATTCGGAGGATACAAAGCAACAATGAAAAAGTTCACAAAACTATTACTCGGCTCTTTGGTACTATTCTCTCTGTCAGGATGTACTGCCGGTGATATGATCACCAGCTATACTTCTACTTCTGATCAGAGTGAAGCCACCTTACAGAACACTTCAGAAACACCCAAACAGCGTGTTTATATGGATGAAATCAAAGGAACCCTTAAGGATTTCACCGGTGCCACCCTGACTATGGAAAATCAGGAACAAACTTACGTTTTTGATCTTTCTGAAGCAACTTTGGAATGCGAAGATGGCATGATCACTGGAGATGAGATCAGTGTCATTTATGAAGGCCAGCTTTCTAACAAGGATACCAGCACTGTAAAAGCATTGAAAGTAGTAGACGACTTTCACAAAAAGAATCAGCTGGAAGTACGAAAGGCCTATGGGGAAGTACAGAGTTTGACCTCAAATACCATTACCATAAAAAATAAAAAGGGAAAAACAGCCACCTATCCAATCACTGGAACTGAACAATATTATCAGAATGGCATCCGCACCGGTGTATGGGTATACATTCATTTTAAAGGCAAGTTTGCTTCCAGTCAGGATACCCAAAGTTCTTCTCTTAATGCCAGTCATCTGAAAGTACTAAGCATTTCAGATATTGATCCGCTTACACTTCCAGATCCAACACCAACACCAGATCCTGCACAAGTTTCTGCCGATGACTCAGCAAAAGAACAGCAGATTCATGCAGAAATTCAGAATATTTCCCTGAATACGCTCACAGTTCTTCCCTCTGGCTCTGACAGCACAATAAATGTGGACTTGTCTCAGATTCCTTCTTACTTTAAAGGTGGAACAGCACCAGGCTCCTATGTAACCATAACTTGCACTGGACAATTTCAGGGAAATTCACTGGATGGTGTTACTGTTACAGCAGTCACCGGTGATGATCCGGATTCTCTTGGAAGCCGGGAAATTACCAGCTCAGTCAGCGGTACAATTATAGGCCATACAGCAAATACCGTCACACTTCAAACTGGCGATGGCGCAACCATAACCTGCTTTACAGAAGGGGCAAAGGATACCTCCACCAGTAATATGGAATCCGGCGCAGGTATCTGCATTACCTTTGATCCTACAAAATCCAAAAATTCCAACATTTATACATCTATCAAGATTCAGGACGCCTGAAGGTGTCCTGAATCCTTTTCTCTCCATCTGCCAGCCAGGCTCTCACATCCCCGGATTCTCCCAGAATGTCCATAAATGCCTGGTATTCATCCATTAAGCCCTTCCCATGTAAGACCATATAAGCTCCTGCATCACTTCCAAGAGCCACCTTTGCTCGGTACTTGTATGCCAGACGAAGGTTCTTTGCGGCCAGTTCTATAATAGGATCAAGCACTGATTCCTTATATCTTCCACATCCACGAAGATTTCGAATTGTCACAAGAGTAGGAACCCATACACTATCACTGTCAGCTAATTCTCTGATTGTTTCCGGATCAATATAATTTCCATGTTCTACTGAATCCACACCAGCTTCCACAGCTGCCTGTACACCATAAATTCCATTGGTATGGCTCATCACCGCCATCCCTTCTTCATGGGCAATATGTACCATCTCGCAGACTTCCTTCCTGTCTAAAGGCGTTCCGGTAATCTGTCCATGGTTATTAAAATCCAGAAGTCCTGTGGTCATAATTTTAATAAAATCTGCCCCTTTGTTTTTCGCTTCTTTCAAAAGGACATGGTATTCTTTCATAGTGTCAAAACCTTTTCCCACGATAGAGCCATAGTGTCCATTTTTATGGATGGCAAAAATAGGAGTACGATAATCAATTCCATATTCTGGTGCCAGTTTCCTGGCTCTTTCCGATACTCCTAATGCATCTCCACCATCTCTTACAAAGACAATCCCCAGCTCTTCATAAGCTTTCAAATGTTTCCGTATCACTTCATCGTTTACATGATCCTTATGAATAGAAATTGCATCTTTATAATTCAGTCCATCCATGATCAGGTGCGCATGACACTCTCCAAACATTTCTTCCTATAACACTGATTATCTTGAAAAATAATTCAGCTTTTCCTTTCTTCCGCAGAGCGTGTTTGAAAAAAGGACTTCTGCAAGATGTGCGTCACAATTTGTGGGAGATTTTGTCCGGAGGAGGGCATCGTAGCGGGCTATGACAACCGAATTCGGGCAAAATATACCGCAAAGTGGGGCGTACATATTGTGGGAATGCTTTTTCAAACACGCTCTAATACGGATTTTTTTCAATCCTCTTTTATTATTTATTGCAACTATTCAGCGGGTGCTATTCCGCAAGGTGCTTTTGCGAAGGAACTGAACAACTGCTATTTATTTTCGAAAAAGGCTCGAATTTCTTTCTCGGAAGCCTGCACAGACCCCTGTACAAAGAAAGGCTTACCGCCTCCCCTGCCATTCAATACTGCATTCATCTCTTTTGTAAACTGACGTAAGTCTCCGTCTTTTTCTCCCATAGCATACTTATAGCTTCCATCTGCATTCCTGGAGAATACTGCACAACGCCCCTTACAGACCTGTAAAATTGCATCTGTAAGCTTCTGAACGCTTCCTGCTTCCATTCCTTCCTGGAATAAAAGCACATTCTCTTTTTCTTTCCATTTAGCAGCTTCGCCAACGATAAATTCTTCTTCTAACGCATGTACTCTTCCCTTCAGAGCAAAATTTTCATCCTGAAGCCTTGCTACCGCTGACGCTGTTTTGTCCATTTTCGCAGACAGCTTCACGGAAATCTGACGATTCTGTTCATTTACCATATTCAGATAATCAAGCACTCGCTTACCTGACAGCATTTCCATACGAACCCCCTCACGGAATTTCACCACAGAAAGCAACTTCACCATTCCAATTTCTCCAGTACGCGTCACATGAGTTCCGCAGCATGCGCAGGTATCTGCTCCTGGAAAGCGCACAATACGAACCCATCCGGAAAGCTCTTTCTTGCTTCTGTAATCCAGATTTTTAAGTTCCTCCTCTGTAGGATAAAAAATCTCAACTTCCTGGTTTTCCCAGATAATCTGATTCACTTTCGCTTCGATTTCGGCCATTTGTTCTTCATCCAGCATTCCGTTGAAATCGATGGTGATCACATCGCTTCCCATGTGGAATCCCACATTGTCATATCCAAATGCTTCGTGTACCAGCCCACTTACAATATGCTCTCCGGAATGCTGCTGCATAAGATCAAATCTTCTGCCCCAGTTAATTTTTCCTATTACATCCATACCGACTTCCAAAGGCCCATCTGTATAATGAATTAACTCTCCATCCTTCTCATGAACTTCCTTAACATTTATTCCGCCTAATATACCGGTATCACTGGGCTGTCCGCCTCCTTCTGGATAAAAAGCTGTCTGGTTTAAAATTATTTCATAGCCTTTCTTGCTCTCACGACACTCCAACACCTTGGCGGTAAATTCTTTTTTATATACATCTTCATAATATAACTTTTTTGTCTCGTACATAAATGCTCCTTCTTTCATAAATTAAACAGCAGGATTTATTTCTATCTTTTATTCACGAAACTGATTATAGTCTATTTATGCTCTTCCCGCAATTTTTATTTTTTCTTTGTATTTAGTCATTTCAGGACGTGTTCAAAATATGCCGCAATCTCCCACAAAGTGTGACGCACACCTTGCATAAAGCCTTTTCAAACACGCTCTAACCCATCCGATATCTATGAATTCTCTCATGCAAGCATGGCTCATTCATGGTTTCCATCCGGGACTTTCATAGTAAAAACACCTTGCAAAATAGTACCAGCTGAATAATTACAAAATTTTTATTTATTTTTGAAGAACTTTATCAGGCAGTCGCGTTATAATTAGAGAACGGACAGGAAGGAGGCTGATAACATTTCACAGGAAGAATATCTGGAATATCTGATTGACCAATACCAGAATCTGATATATTCCATATGTCTGAAATCAGTAGGTAATCCTTTCGATGCAGAAGACCTCACTCAGGAGGTATTCCTGTCTGCCTACAAAAGTCTCGCCCACTTCGATGGGCTTTATGAAAAAGCCTGGCTTAGCAAAATTGCAGTACGCAAATGCCTTGATTTCCTAAAAGCTGCCGGACGCCGTTCAATTCCAACGGAAGATATTTATTTCTCACAGCTTCCTGATCTGGAGAATCATTCTTCCCCAGAGGAACAGTATCTGCAGTCTGATTCGGAACAGCAGGTATTTCGGATATGCAGCGGCCTGAAAAGTCCTTACAAGGAAATTGCCATTGCTCATTTCTGTAAACAAATGTCCGTAACAGAAATATCGCAAAAAGAAGGCAAAAACCCTAAGACCATTCAGACACAGCTATATCGTGCAAAAAACATGTTGAAAAAAATGTTGGCAGAAAGGAGCGATTAAATGCATATCAATAGTAATGACCTGAATAATTTTCAAAATGAAGAGATGAACACTGATGAAATCATTGCATTTCTGGAACATATGAATCACTGCGACTACTGTCTTAACCAGCTTGTGGACGAATATACAGATCATGCATCCTCAGCTCCCGCCTATCTGAAAGGAACAATTATGGAACGTGTTACAGCTCCTGATATTCAGATACAGAAAACAGCAGCGGATGCCACCTATAAAATGCGGTTTTTCTATGAGGGGCTCCGCACTGTAGTCGGAGTCGTACTTGCACTGGTTATGTTGTTCAGCCTTGGGCAAATGGACTTCGTCTCGCCTCAGCTTCCGCAGTCCACAGCCAAATCATCTGAAACGCGCCGGGAAATTAGAACTTCATTACGTAATTTTTCAAATGGAATTACAGATGGAATCTCTGATGCTCCCCAGAAAGTTGTCAACTACATTAATTCTATTTCAAATACAATAACAAACGGAGGTAACTAACATGCAAAAACAAAAAAAGGGATTCCTGCTTTTTATCTCTTCCCTGATTCCTGGTGCGGGAGAAATGTATATGGGATTCTTTAAGCAGGGAATCAGCATTATGACTCTATTCTGGGCTATTATCGCAATTGCCGGAGGGCTTAATATCTCCTCTCTGGTTATCTTTCTTCCTGTATTATGGTTCTACAGTTTCTTCCATGTTCATAACTTGAAAGAACTGCCGGAAGAAGAATTTTACGCGATAGAGGATAACTATATTCTGCATCTTGACCGTATATTTCAGAATAATATCAGGCTCTCGCAAAAACATATTAAAATTGCGGCAATTCTCCTGATTGTTTTCGGAGTTGCTGTTTTCTGGAATGGTTTCCGTGATCTGCTCTTCTGGATTTTACCAAATTCTCTGGCTATTATTATACAGGATATCATGTACCAGATTCCTTCTGTTATCATTGGAATTCTGATCATCGTTGCCGGTTATCAGCTTCTTACAGGAAAAATCAAAAGCATCTCTCCTGACGAAAAAGCTGATTGTAAAAAAGATGTGTCAGAACATTATTGGCAGCCATATCGTCCTTATCAACAGCCTGTTGATAACAGCGCTCCACAAATGAATACAAAATCAGCACCTGCCTCAACAGTGTCTTCAACAACACAGCCAGATCAGAATGCGGATAATGTAATAAAGAATACCGATATCAAAATTTCGGATACTACTTCAGTTCAACCATTCATTACTGCTGAGCCAGACAATAATTCTGCAAAATAGAGTAACTATTCCAATAAAAGTCAGGTATCTGCCACATAATATTTCTAATAACTTTACCGCCGATAAATTTATTTTATCGGCGGTATTTTTATTGAGATTTCTCCAAAAGCCAGCTTACTCTGAGTGCCATCAGTCTCCTGAACCAGCAATTTCCCATCTGGACAAATCGCTAATGCTCTGGCACTTCTGCTGCTTTTATTATCTGTAATTGTAATTTCATTTCCCGGAACAATATTATGTTCCACGTATTCTTCTGACAATTTCAATTCCCGGGTTTCTTCCAGAAGATAGTTCACAATCTGCGCTGCAAGGCGGTTCCTGTCCGCAGTTCTGGAGGATTGTTCATCTTCGTAGATTCCTCCGGCAATTTCCTGAAGCTCTTTGGGGAATTGTTCCTGCTCAACGTACAAGTTCAGCCCAATTCCTACAATTGCAAATTCTATATTTCCACTTTCAAAATCTGTGACCGCCTCTGTAAGAATACCACAAACCTTACGGTTATCCTTGTACAGGTCATTTACCCATTTAATTCCAAGTTTTACACCGCATACTTCTTTCACAGCCTTATACACTGCAGTAGCTGCTGCAGTAGTGATCAGAAGACTGCCCTCCAGTGTCCCCTTCGGTTCCAGAATAACACTGAGATAAATCCCATTGCCTTTAGGAGAATAAAACTCCCTGCCTCTTCGTCCTCTTCCTGCTGTCTGCTCCATGGCAACAACAAAAGAGCCGTGTCCAGCCATTCCGCTCACAGCCAGCTGCCTGGCCTCCAGATTGGTAGAGCTGATTGCATCAAATATTTTTATCTCAACCTGTGGATCCTCCAGAAAAAGTCTGATTCCCTCTGCTGAAATCAGATTACTCTCTCTTGCAAGCATATATCCCTTATTCGGTCCGGCCTCAATGGGGTATCCTTCCTGGCGCAGACTGTTCACAGCTTTCCAAACTGCGGCTCGTGTACAGGAAAGCTCCCTGCCAATATCCTCGCCAGATAAAGTTTCACCTTTATGCTGTTCTAATAACTCCAAAAGTCTGGATTTAACCGTCATGCTTTTATCCTTCATAATTCTCCAGGGCTTTTCTTAAAAAATCCCGGTATTCTTTTCGCACATTCTCCGGTGAAATCACTCTCACGCTATTTCCAAGGGCAGCAAGCCAGCCATAAAACTGTGTACTTACATTCACCTGTACCCTGGTGACGGAGTGCTCATTGTCCTTGGACATGATCATAATATCCTGCCCAAATCGATCAATCATTACACCCACAAGATGGTTCTCAAATTCCAGATTAACTTTCTCTTCACGGCCTCCAAACATTCCAAAAGTACCGGCAGCAAATCTGGCACTGTCAAATTTCCGGAAGAGTTCGGCACCATTTCTTGCTTCATTCTCTGTAAAGATCTTCAACATTTTGTCTACGCGGTAATGCTTCACAATGCCACTCTTCTCATCGACTCCTATCAGATAATAATTACCATCCTGCCATATCATCTGCCATGGACTGATCTGATAGCGAGCTCCACCTTTCTTCAAATGTTTCTCCTTGGACACTGTCCATTCTGTATACTGGAAGCTGATCTGTCTGTTCTGTGAAATTGCTCTGTGTATCTCATCTACATTATAATAAATGCTCTCGTTTGTATTCTTCACCTGATCCAGTACGATTGCCTGCCGCTGTAGGTCTTTGGCCTGATAAATACTGGTAAGGTGCTCCAGTTTCTGGATCAACTGCCGCGATTTCCCAACAGTAAGAAATCTGGAAAACTGAACAGCATCTACAAGAAGCTTCAGCTCTGCAGTCTCAAACTCACGGCTTGCAAGATAAAAACCTGACGGTCTCTCTCTTCGATTCATAATATCCATTCCGAACACACGCAAAGTCTCTATATCGTCATATATCGTCTTCCGCTCTGCATGAATTCCCAGACTCTCCAGATAGGAAATCAGATCTTTCACACTCATGGGATGTGCCTCATCTGTTTTCTCAGAAAAGACTCGCATAAGATATAAAATTTTCAGTTTCTGCTGGAAAGATTTTGGCATATCCTTACTCCTATTTATCTGTCAATACTGCTACGACTCCAGAATATAATACCATAAAAGCAAAGAGCAGAGCAATAAGATCTGCACCATGAAAATCATAATTAAAGATCATAGCTCCCCCGATCATGAGCTCCAATGTAATAAAAAGTCCCAGTATCATGGCTGTGCTCCCGGAAAATTTCCTGCCGCGGCTCTCCTGTGTATCCTCCATATATCCCTCTGCAAGGGCAGCTCTTCTGCTGTTAATATTTCTGCCTGATTTCCACATAATATCTCCTCCGTTTCCCAAACTCCAATATCATCCGCCATCAAATACCGAACGTATTTTCCGAACATATTTTCTTCATGAGACTAGTCTACCACAATATCAGTCCTATAAAACGGTATGAATCCATCATTTTCGAATATCTGTTCGCTTTTTGAGTAATAAAAAAACGTCTGAACCTGTTTCAAACAGAATCAGACGTTTTCCTTTTTACAAAATCTAAATGAACATGTCTACAGGCTTATTTATTCGCTATACTTTCATAGTAGTTAATCCACAAACATGTTTTTACATAAATCCAGCGAACACAGAAGCGGCAATAACAGTAAGAAGTCCGGCAACGGCAATTGCCAGGCTGCTCATAGCACCTTCTACAGGACCAAGTTCCATTGCCTTAGATGTACCTATGGCATGGGCTGAAGTTCCAAGTGCCAGACCTTTCGCGATAGGCTCCTCAATTTTTGCCACTTTAAGGACTGCCTCCGCAATCACATTTCCCAGCACACCAGTGATAATAATAACTGCAACCGTGATCGTAACAAGTCCGCCAAGTTCTTCCGATACACCCATTCCAATGGCTGTAGTAATGGATTTCGGAAGCAGAGTAACATACTCCGAATGGGAAAGTCCAAACAGCTTTGCAAAAATCAAGACACTAACCATACTTGCAAGTACACCGGAAACAATTCCTATAACGACAGCTTTCAGATTCTTACGAAGCAGAGTAAGCTGTCTGTAAAGCGGTACCGCAAGACATACTGTAGCAGGAGTAAGCAGATAACTGATATACTGACCGCCTGCATTGTAGGTCTTATAATCCACCTGCATAAGCTGAAGCATTCCCATTACACATAGAATTGCAATCAAAAGAGGATTAAACAGCGCCATTTTAAACTTTTTCTTCAGCAAAAGACCGACCTCATATCCAGCCAGACTTAATGCCGCCCCGAAAAACAGGGAATTTTCTATAAAATTTATCATTTCTTATCTTTCCCCCTGTCCTTTCTGATCACAAACTGAGTACTGCGTCCAGTAACTACCATTACAATGACGGTTGTCAGAATTGTTATGAGCACAACAGGAAGCCAGATTGGCTGCAGATCACCCCACGCTTCCAAAAGTCCCACACCTGCAGGAACGAACATAACCGGCATAATTTCAACCAGAAAATCTGCTGCTTCCTCTACCTGCTCAAGTTTCAGAATTCCGCTTGCAAGTGCTCCAAGCATCAGCACAAGACCATATACACTGGCCGGTACCGGAAGAGGCAAAAGGATATGTAATCCCTCACCCAACGCTGAAACCAGCAAAATAATACAAAATTGCCTCAGATACTTCACTTTTTGTCTTCCTCCTCGCTGTCTCCACAAAGAAGTTCATTTGCAATTTCCAGATAAGGCTGAAGCTCCTCAAGAGAAGCCCTGCCATTTCGCTTCATCTTTGTAATCCCTGGATACTGTGCAGGGATGGATCTTGTCATATTTCTGTCACCGTAGATTTTCACCATATCTCCATTTTCCAAGGTATCCCCGGCAATTAATTTATCATTTTTGTTATAAATTCCTTCCTTGGGAATCGCTGCCTTGAAAACAGTTTTTTTATCCATATCTACGAATACCATTTCCTTCAGTATATCTCCGGCTTCCACATAAATAGCTCTTATGGCTTCATTTTCCAGACGGGCTTCCTCCTGTTTGTCTTTCTGTGCCTGTCTGGCAACCAGATTCCAGAACGAGCCGCCTACTACGCCAAAGATCACCAGAAGAATGACAATTCCTACAATGAATTTCACATCGATTTCTTTTTTCTCCACTGCAAATCCTCATTTCTTTCATGGCTTTTTCTTCTGCCCTATTATACATTATCTTGTTAAAATTGCAATGTCATCTTTCGACAATTCTCTCCCCTGTTTTTCCCAATTTTTCTACAACATAATTGTAAAACTGTGTTCTGGATATTCCTTTTTTCCACATTGCGACTGTTCAGAGCACGATTTTTTCCACCTGCCAGCTGCCGTTTTCCACGGTCATAACTGCCATGGTCACGTCTCCACCAAAGCGGCTTCTGCCGCAGCTTCCAGGGTTCAGCCACAGCCTTCCGTCAATTTCTTTTGCAAAATACTGATGACTGTGTCCAAAAATCACCACCTGGGTATCCCCTAACTCCCAGGCAACATCTTTCCTGTCATGAACCATAAAGAATTTCACATTTCCCACTGTAAAGTTCAAGCTTCTTCGCAGATTCTGTGCCCAGTATCCATCATTGTTTCCTCGCACTACATATAAAGCGCCCAATGATCTTATAGTATCCAGAAGCTCCGGTCTGTCCACATCTCCAGCATGAAAAATGCAGTCACAGGACTGTAATATGTCCAGAACTTCTGTCCGTAAAAGACCATGTGTATCTGAAATAATTCCAATTTTAATTCTCTTATTTTCTATCATTTCACCGTTCCTTATACCACATTCATCTATATTTTTTCAAAAAACAGCCTTTTCCTCAAAACAGACAGATTTTCCCATACTCGCCGTCAAATCCAGGTTTACAGATTACTTCTCTGTTTCTAAGTTTCCGAATGCCTGAAGCAATCATGTGACTACTTTCTTTCTCAATATCCGCAATGGGAATTTCCCTTAAAATATCAAATTCATTTCCCAGTTTCTGAAGCATCTTTTCATATTCACCAGTGACTGTTTTGGTGGTTACAGCCTTTCCAACACAGGCAGAAATCACCTCAGGAAGAGGTACAATGCTCTCAAAAGGTCTGGCATTTTTTCTCACAAACCCATTTTCTCTATCAGCCAGATCCATAATTCTGTGATTCACTCCCATAGTCAGTTTTTTCCCGCATACAGGACATATTCCATGATACTTTTCTGCTTCTTCCGGGCTCAGACAGATGTGACATTTTCTGTGTCCGTCATAGTGATATTTGCCCTCTTCCGGGAAAAATTCCAGTGTTCCAAGAAGACCTTTTCCATATTGTACAGCACCATAAAGTCCCTGATAGGACAATTCAATGTCCAGTAAGTTAGCCTCTCTTCCAAGCTTTGATGGAGAATGTGCATCTGAGTTTGAGATCAGCTGAAGTCCATCAAGTGCAGATAAACGCCAGTTCATAGGTGGATCTGAAGATAATCCCGTCTCCACAGCATGAACATATGAAGTAAGATCTTCAAAACATTCTTCCATGGTATCAAACCCTGAGGCGGCACCAAAAAGTCCGAAGTGGGGAGTCCAGATATGTGCTGGAACCAACATTCCATCGGCACAGTTTTCCAGTAAAATTTCCAGAAGATCGTGACAATCAAGTCCCAGTATTGGCCTTCCATCTGAGTGAATATTTCCAATCTTTTCCAGTCTCCCAGCTATTTTATCTGCTTCTTCAAAGCCGGATAAAAGAAGTACATTATGCACCTTGCGGCACTTTCCATTCTTCTTATAGATAGAACTGATCTCCCCTGTAATTACGAAACGGGGAGCTCCCCCAGGAAGCATTTTCGCCTCTTCCAGCACATATTCATCTCTTAACCGATACAGTCCACTTTCTGCCGGAACCAGCTTTTCTTTCAGTTCCTCCCGCCAGGCAGGATGGGTAAAATCACCGGTTCCCACTAAAGAAATTCCTTTTTTTCTTGCCCACAGATCCAGATATTCCGGGGTTCCAAGCTTGCTTGTTGCCATGGAATATCTGGAATGAATGTGAAGATCTGCGATTATTTCCACTTAATTAACTCCATTTCCGTCATTTATATTTTGATTTGCAACTGCTCAAAATTCTCAAAACTATAGAAAAAAACACTTTCCAATGTGTTCTTTTTATTTCTTTTTATACCAGTTTGTAATCCATTTTCCTGCTGCTGTCAGATTCTTTGAGGACCATTTTCCTGTATTACTGCAGCCGGATTTTATAAATGCAGAGCTTTCTGCCTTATTTGACAGGCTCCATGCCATATAGCTGATATTGTTTTTATCCAGGAAAGTCAGCCACTTTTTTGCTTCAGCTTTATCAAGTCCACCATTTCCAGAAGCATCACAGATACTAAACTCGGATACAAATAACGGCAGTCCTTTATCAAGGGCAGCCTGTGCTTTATCTCTCAGCCATTCCTTATGTGTTGCTGCGTAAAAGTGCAGGGTGTACATTACGTTTTTCCTGTATTTCTTACTAACCGGGGAAAGCGCAGCCTGATCTACATCCTGTGACCAGTTGGGCGTTCCTACCAGAATCACAGCTTTTTTGTCATAGGTGCGGATACCTTTTATAATCTTTTCAGCGTATTTTTTTATTGTACTCCAGGATGTTCCTCCATTTGGCTCATTACAGATTTCGTAGATCACATTGGTATTATTTTTGTATTTTTTTGCCATTTTTTTGAAAAACTTCAAAGCTTCTTTCTGATTTTGCTGAGGGTTTCCATCACTTAAAATATGCCAGTCAATAATCACATACATACCTGCATTTGTGGCATATTTTACACCGTTATCAATACACGCTTCCAGCTTACGCCGATTGGATGCATCCCCGGTACAATAGCCGTTATATTCAGCAGTATACATGGCAAGACGCACTGCATTTACCTTCCAGTTTTTCTTCATAAAAGTAAATGCACTTTGATTTACATACTCTGGATACCAGGACAGACCATGGGTGCTGATACCTCTAAGCTGTACTTTTTTCCCACTGCTGTTTACAAGCTGTGTGCCTTTTACCTGTAATCTGGGAAGCTTGGACGCAGCCGCTACCGGTACACAGAATGCACATAAAAATACGATTGCAATAAGCAAACCGAACCATTTTTTTCCTTTTTTTCTCATTAAAAACCCTCCTCCATTAATCTCCAGCCGTTGTCTTTTAGCCACTTTTGTCTTTCCCGGTAATCTGGAAGGATCTTCTCAACTTCTTTCCAGAATGCCTGGGAATGATTCATTTCCCTACGGTGGCAAAGCTCATGGACCACCACATAATCCAGCACCTCAGGAGGTGCCAGAATTAACAGCCAGTTAAAATTCAGTTTTCCATTTGCGGCACAGCTTCCCCATCTTGTTTTCTGTTGACGCAGGGTAATTTTCCCATAGCTTACCCCTAACTTTTCTGCATAATATGCCACTCGCCTTGGAATTACCACGCAGGCTTTATTCTGCAGATGCTGTCTTTCCAGGGCAGACAGCTTTTGTACGTTCTCCTTCTGTGCATCTCTTTTCTGGATTTTTTCCAGATTTTTCAGGATCCATTCTTGTTTTTCTTCCACAAATTTCTGAATTTTTGCTTCGGAAAGACGGAGAGGCGCGCGTACAACAACACTGCCATCAGCCTTAATTTCCAGGCTCATGGTTTTGCGGCTGCTGCGGATGATCTGGTAAGAAATCTGAGAGCTCAGCATAGGATTTTCTCCATGTAAGCGTTCATCTGCTGCTCCAGTATTTCCATCTTTTCTCTGGTGTCTTTATCCTTATATTCCAACCGCTTTATAATCCTGGAAATATAATTCTTTTCTTTCATGATCTGCCATGTTTCCTTAAAATTCAGGTCATAATACTGCGCTGCATAGGACACCCAGTAATCTACGGACGTAATCCGGTCAGGAGATGAAACTGCCTCTTTTCTCAGGCAGGATTCCCATACCTTTGGAGATATTTTGCCCTCTCCGGCATGCTCCTGAGGGACACCGATCATAGCCTCCACAGAATCCACCAGCTTCACTCTGCAATTGTCCAGCTTGTCTGCATCGCGGATCATTTTTGCGTGGAAAAGAGTTCTTTCGTCCTGAATTCCTTCCAGCCTGAAATCACTGTGTCTGGCAATTGCCACGCGAATGAGCTCATCATAGCTTCGGTCTTCTATGAATCTGCTGATCATCGGATTTTCTCCCTCAAATAACAGTTGTACACCGAATGCAGCGTGATCCATAGTGTCCGGTGAAAAGCTGTTATAAAGACGAAGCTGTTGGAATCTTCCAATATCGTGAAGCAGGGCAATAAGCTCCGCAAGCTGTTGGTCTTCCTCATTCAAATGCATTCTGTGACCAATTTCACGAGCACTTTTTACCACCCCATATGTGTGAATGATTTTTAATTTTATCTTTTCATCTTCTCTGTCATATCCATTTAAATAATCCTCGAAAACGCCTCTTGCATGTTTAAAATCTATCTTCAAAATGCCTTCCTTTCCGCTGTATCTTTTGCACATCCAGAGCGAATATTAAGTAACCGCTTTTGTCAATGTGCAGATACTGAACAGCAGCTCTTTTAATCCTTATTATAAACCACCTGGTTTTCTTTTCCAATAAAAGCGTCAGATTTTCGAAAATTTCTACAGACTTGCGAAGGTTTGACGCATAACGTATAATACAAGACAATGATAACATATATTAATTATAAGCAAACAAATTTCGCTATTGTTTACATTTCGTTACGGTTCACTGGTAACGTTCCGCGAGGCGTTTTTGTGAACAAAGTTCATAGATAACACAATTCTGCATGCTTCGTGAAGCTTGTGGATAATACTCATTTTCAGGGAGGATGCCATGGCAGATAAAATACCTGATATTTCACCAAACGTAGACGAAACCATGAAGGAGCTTGAAACCCATGGTTCTTTTGAGCTGCCAGTAGAAACTTATACAGATAATTGTGAGATTTTCCGCTCCTTATACAACCACTGGCATAAAGAAATGGAGATCATCTGTATTGACAAGGGAAACGGGCTTGCAAGGCTTAACCGGGAAACACTGCGTCTGAAAGAGGGAGATCTTCTCATTGTCAACAGCGGTGTTCTGCATGGAATCAAGTCAGATTCCAGACATATTTTATATTACAGAAGCGTGGTGTTTGACCTTAGCTTTCTGGCGGGTCCTGCAGGGGATCTCTGTCAGGAAAAAGTAATCTCCCTGCTTATGGAGAACCGGGCAGAATTCACCCATCTGATCACTCCTGCCAATGAAAATTATAATAATATTTTCCATCTTTTCTGCGAGATCCATAAATGCCACAAGGAAAAACCGCCCTTCTATTATATGAAGCTGAAAGGACTTTTCTATGGGCTTTTTTATGAAATGCTGGCAGGAAATTACATCATTACTACAGATGCCGAACAGAACAGGAATCTTTTATCTGTAAAAAAGGTCCTGGACTATATCAGTGCCCATTACCGTGAGCCTCTGTCTGTAAAGGAACTGTCCGGTCTTTCCAATTACAGTGAATTCTATTTTATGAAGCTGTTCAAACAGTATACCGGAAAAACAGCAGCAGCCTACCTGAATGACTACAGACTTGAAAAGGCAAAGTCCCTGCTTTTGCATACAGATGCATCTGTGACGGACATTGCTCTAGATGTAGGTTTTAACAATACCAGTTATTTTATAAAAAAATTTCAGGAAGCCAATCAGCTGTCCCCTCACAAATTCCGCAAAAAAATGTCATAACAGAACAGTTTTGTTGTATTTTTCTAAGAGATGCATATGCTAATATAACACCATCGAACAAAGGTGATGTCCACGGCATCAGGCATACCGGTGGATTTCAAACGAGCATCATTCACACGCTCTCGAAAGGAGAAAATAATTATGAAAGCTTTAGAAACTATGATCCAGAACATGTTCCACAAAGACTGCGCAGCATGTACCGACCAGGAAGTATACGAAGCACTTCTCACCTATACAAAAGAGCAGTTAGCTGCAAAAGGCTATCACGATGGCAAGAAAAAAATTTACTATATTTCTGCCGAATTTCTCATTGGTAAGCTTCTTTCCAACAATCTGATCAATCTTGGAATCTACGATGAGGTTGCAGAATTTCTGAAAAAAAATGGCAAATCTCTTGCAGAAATTGAATCCGTTGAGCCGGAACCATCTCTTGGAAATGGTGGTCTTGGACGTCTGGCTGCATGTTTCCTGGATTCTATTGCAACACTTGGACTTCCTGGAGAAGGTATTGGTCTGAATTACCATCTTGGACTTTTCAAACAGGTTTTTGAAGACAATCTTCAGCATGAAGTACCGAATCCATGGATCACTCCTGATTCCTGGCTGACTGCTACAGATGTAACTTATATGGTTCCTTTCAGAGGTTTTTCCTTGAAATCTACCATGTATAGTATTGATGTTGCAGGCTATGAAAACAAAGCGATCCACCTTAATCTTTTTGACATTGATCTGGCAGATGAGTCCATGGTTCATGATGGAATTACCTTTAACAAAAAGGATATTCTCCACAATCTGACACTGTTCCTGTATCCGGATGACAGTGATGAAGATGGACGTAAGCTTCGTGTTTACCAGCAGTATTTCATGGTCAGCAATGCCGCTCAGCTGATTCTGGATGAGGCAGTTTCCAAGGGAAGCAACCTTCATGATCTGGCTGATTATGCTGTCGTTCAGATCAACGACACTCACCCAAGTATGATCATTCCTGAGTTCATCCGCCTTCTTGGTGAGCGTGGAATTGACTTTGATGAAGCTGCTGAAATCGTTTCCCATGTATGTGCATATACCAATCATACAATTCTGGCTGAGGCACTTGAAAAATGGCCAATCCATTATCTGGAAGACATTGTTCCACAGCTGGTTCCGATCATCCGCAAGCTGGATGAAAAAGTAAAAGCCAAATATCCGGCTGAAAATCTTGCTATTATTGACAGCAATAATCTGGTTCATATGGCACATATGGACATTCATTATGGCTTCTCAATCAATGGTGTTGCAGCCCTTCATACAGAGATTCTGAAGAACTCCGAGCTGCATCAGTTTTATGAAATTTATCCTGAAAAATTCAATAATAAGACCAATGGTATTACTTTCCGCCGCTGGTTAATGTATTGCAACCAGCCACTGACCAAGTTTATTTCTTCACTTATTGGAGAGGGTTATAAGAAAGATGCCGATGAACTGAAAAAGCTTCTGGCTTACAAAGATGACCAGAAGGTTCTGGATCAGCTGCTTGAGATCAAGACAAATGCAAAGAAGATCTGCAAGGATTTTGTTCTGGAAAATACTGGCATCGAGATTGATGAAAACAGTGTTTTTGATATCCAGATCAAGAGACTTCATGAGTATAAACGTCAGCAGTTAAATGCTCTTTATATTATTTATAAGTATCTGGAAATCAAAGACGGAAAGAAACCGGAAAGACCGATTACTTTCATCTTTGGTGCAAAAGCAGCTCCTGCTTATTACATTGCAAAAGATATCATTCATCTGCTTCTGACTCTGGAAACCCTGATTCAGAATGATCCGGACGTAGCACCTTATATGAAGCTTGTTATGGTGGAAAACTACAATGTAAGTGCTGCTGAAAAACTGATCCCTGCCTGCGATATTTCCGAGCAGATTTCCCTGGCTTCCAAGGAGGCAAGCGGTACCGGAAACATGAAGTTTATGCTGAATGGTGCTATTACTCTTGGTACTATGGACGGAGCAAATGTTGAGATCAGCGATCTGGTTGGCAAGGATAATATTTATATCTTTGGTGAGTCCAGTGATGAAATTATCAAGCATTATGAGAAGATGGATTACAATTCCAGAGCAATTTATGAGGGAGATGCTGATATTAAAAAGTATGTAGATTTTATTGTCAGCGAGCCGATGCTGAAGCTTGGTAAAGAGGAACATCTGAGAAACTTCTATAACGAGCTTTTGAATAAAGACTGGTTTATGACTTTGCTGGATCTCAAAGATTATATTAAAGTTAAAGATCAGGTATTTGCAGATTATGAAGACCGTAACAGCTGGGCAAAGAAAATGCTCGTAAATATCGGAGAAGCCGGATTCTTCTCTTCTGACAGAACCATTGAGCAGTATAATAAAGATATCTGGCATTTAAACTAAAAAAGTCCATCCCGTGGCAGTATATATAGCTGTCGCGGGATTTTTTTTAACAATATTCACATTTTCACTCTGAAGTATTACTTTTTTTCTGTTACTGTCTGCAGAGTCAACAGTGATTTTTTTCCCATTACTGGTCACTCCGTGACCAGTAACTTTTTCCTAAGTTCATACAAAATAGCGCAGCATAAACTTGCAAAATCGAAGATTTCCAATTACAATGAATACATCATTCATGAAAGGATTTTACAAAATGACAAAGGAAGAACTCGCTCTTGAAGTGATAGATCGATTAAAGAAAGAATACCCCCTGGCAGATTGCACTCTTGATTACGATGAAGCCTGGAAACTGTTGGTTAGCGTACGGCTGGCAGCACAGTGTACAGATGCCAGAGTCAATGTTGTAGTGCAGGATCTGTATGCCAGATATCCGGACATAGCCGCACTTGCAGCAGCTACCCCTGAAGAAATTGAAGCGATTGTAAAGCCTTGCGGACTGGGAAAAAGTAAAGCCAGAGACATCAGCGCATGCATGAAAATCCTGCATGAAAAATACCATGACAATGTTCCATGTGACTTTGACGCTCTTCTCGCCCTCCCTGGTGTAGGACGCAAAAGTGCCAATCTGATCATGGGCGATGTATTCGGTAAACCAGCTATTGTCACTGATACACACTGCATTCGTCTCACCAACCGGATTGGCCTTGTGGATGGAATCAAGGATCCTAAGAAAGTTGAAATGGCACTGTGGAAAATCATTCCGCCGGAAGAGGGAAATGACTTCTGTCACCGCCTGGTAAACCACGGACGGGAAGTCTGTACTGCCAGAACCAGGCCTTATTGCGACAGATGCTGTCTCGCTGATATCTGCGCAAAAAACGGAGTAGACTAAAGCAAAGGCTTTCTGCAGGATATGCAGGTTTTAAAGCTCCCTATAAAAAGGAAGCATTTTCGCCCGGATATTTTCTCGAAAATGCTTCCTTTTACGGTTATTCTCCCACACTTCTTCTCAACGCAAACATAAAAATCTTCTCAAATCCCACACTCACTGCAATAATGACAATTGTCCATGCAAACAGGTCTGGTGTCTCCAGATACACCTTGGCTTTGTATAATTTTTCACCGATGGAACCAGCAGGAATGCCGATTACTTCAGCCGCAATTCCCGCTTTCCAACAGAGACCAAGTCCCAGTTTACAGGCAGTAACTGCATATGGCATAACCTGGGAAAGATAGATAAATTGTAATTTTTTTCCCACTCCCGCTCCAAAGGAATCTGCCATCTCCAGAAGCTGTTTGTCCGTCTGCCTGATTCCTTCCAGAATATTTGTATATACCACTGGAAAAACCATGAGAAACGAAATAAAAACGGATAAGTTTCTGGATGGGATCCAAATCAGGCACAGAATGATAAAAGAAGCAACTGGCGTAGCTTTTATCACCATGATCAATGGCTCCATCAGCACTTCCACAGCAAAAAAAGCAGAAGAAAGCGCCGCCAGAACCGTTCCCAGGATCAAAGCCAGAGAAAATCCCAGTATAATCCTTACGAAACTGAACACCACAGATTTCCAGAAATCTCCCATTACAATCAATTCGGTAAGTCTCTTTATAACAGAAACAGGAGATGCCAGAAGGATCTCCTGTTTCAGCCACATACTGGTCAGCTGCCATACCATAATCCATACAGCAGCTGCCACAATTTTATAAAATATCCGATATTTTTTTGCCTTATCAGCGTTTATAATAGAAGTCCTCATCTGGTAACTGACCTCCGATTGTTTCCGGATTCTGCTCATTTAGTGTGTTCAGATAGCCGGAAAGAATGGTCTGCATTTCGTCGCCCTCCATGAATACAATACTGCATTCCGGAATGGCTTTTGCTGCAACTTCTGCCGGAATAATATCATGGTTTCCAATGATCTGGGCAGCTGCTTCTGTATCAGAATTTACAAATTCTACAGAGTCCTTATATGCATCCATAAACGCATCAATATCTGCTTCATGCTCTTTCAGATAATCATTTCTGGCAATTACAACACCTGTTACCAGCCTGCTTCCATCTGTTGCAGAAGACTCCCAAAGCTCATTCAGGTCAAGGGCCACACGAAGGTTCTCATTCTTCATAAGTGCAGTGGTTACAAAAGGCTGTGGAAGAAGTCCAACTGCTGTCTGGTCTTCTGCAAGCGCTGCTACAACCTCTGCATGCTCAGACTTGTACTCAATGGTCACATCCTTCTCCGGATCCAGTCCATTAGACTTCAGAACAGAGTTTAACGCATACTCCGGAGTCGCACCTTTACCACTGGCATAGATCGTTTTTCCCTTTAAATCATCTACAGACTGGATGGAATCACCATTCTCCACCAGATAAAGAACACCAAGAGTATTTACTGCCAGAACGCTGACGTTTTTATCTGTTTTCTGATATAAAACGGAGGCTAAATTGGATGGAACAGCTGCTACATCTACCTGTCCCTGAACGATCATTGGGACAATTTCATCTGGAGATGCAGCAAGGGAAAACTCGTAATTCTCATCGTCCAGAAGCTGTGCCATTCCCATTGCAGTAGGACCCTTCAGTGCCCCAATTTTCATTACAGAACTGTCTGAATCCGTCTCATCAGCCGGCTCTTCTGATGTCTCATCTGCCGCTTCCGTTTCTTCCTTCTGTTCTTCTGCCAATACAATATTTGCGCTTCCAATACCTCCAGCCATTGTTCCAACACCAAGTGCAGCTGCCATAAACCATGATAATGCTCTTCTCTTCATAGAATGTCCTTTCCGGATCTTTACCTGATCCCATCAGTTCGTAATAGGTTACTGTTCACTGGTAACATTCCGCGAGGTGTTTTTTGTGAACAAAGTTCACAGAAAACCCGAGAATTGCGGCGCGAAATCATGCGAATGCATGATTTCTGTGCATCGCGAAGCGTGTTACTGTGAACGGAGTGAACAGTAACCGTAATAGAAACTATACTGCTACAGCAGTCAGATATTTGTCTCTTGGATTTATAGTCAAACTATATGCGTCATAATCATTATCCAGATCAAAACATGGAATTCAGGAAAAAGAGAAATTCAGTTTCGTCACAGTCAAAATAATCCGGTTCTACCCATATCATGCTTTATACTGCCTGAAGAAAAGGGTCAGACTGTCCAGGGTCTTGGCAAGGACAAGCGCTTCCTTCTCGTCCAGTACATCAAGCACTGCATCTGTCATTTTGCGGTGAAATTCCGCATGGTGATGATATGCCTTTCTTCCTTTCAGGGTGAGATGGATAAATACCACACGGCGATCCTGCTCACTTCGCTCCCTTGTGGCGTATCCCTTTTTTACAAGGCTGTTCATGGAAGTAGTCAGGGAACCTACGGTGATATTCAGTTTGGCCGCAATGTCGGACATTTTGTTCCCACCAAGACCTACAGCTTCAATAATATGCATATCATTATTGGTGATATCCTTATATTCTTCCGTAATGATTGCCTGCTCTTCCAGCTCCATAATCTCGTTAAACAGATGTACCAGTACATCATTAATAACTTCCCTGTTCTCCACTCTTTTCTCTCCTATAATGTGACAACATTATTTTCTATAAAACATTCAAGCAAATATTTACGGTAAGTATATCACAATTTGATATGTTTTTCTACAATTTTACAAATTTCGAAAACGCTTATAGCGCTTATTCAGTAATTTTTCCGGATCAAGCAACTGATAGGTTTCCAGGAATTCTTCTATTCTGTTTTTCAACTCTTCCATGGTATCTGCCATATTTTCTCTGGTAAGAGGCTGATTCTCAGGGATTACCTGCTCAATAATTCCAAGGTCCTTCAGATCTACGGCTGTCAGCTTCATTACTTCTGCGGCTTCCTTTGCCCGTGTGCTGTCTTTCCACAAAATAGATGCAAAGCCTTCTGGGGAAAGAATTGAATAAATGGAATTCTCCATCATCCAGACCTGATCACCTGCGGCAAGAGCAAGGGCCCCACCGCTGCCACCTTCTCCAATTACAATAGAAAGCACCGGAACTTTAAGGCTGGAGAGCTCATACAGATTTCGGGCAATTGCCTCTCCCTGGCCCCGTTCTTCCGCCTCCAGTCCACAAAACGCCCCGGGTGTATCCACAAGGCAGATCACTGGTCTGTGGAATTTTTCTGCCTGCTTCATAAGACGCAGGGATTTTCGGTAGCCTTCCGGAGAAACCATGCCAAAATTATGGGCAATATTCTCTTTTGTACCATTTCCTTTTTCCTGGGCGATCACAGTTACAGGCTTTCCTGCAAGGTATGCAATACCGCCAATCAGAGCCGGATCATCGCCAAAAAGTCTATCTCCATGAAGCTCTGTAAAATAATCAAACAGCCATGGAAGATAATCTTTTCCTGTTGGACGTTCTTTGCTTCGTGCAAGAGAAACATGCTCCCAGGCAGATTTTTTTGCTGTGATTTTCGTCGTAAAATCCACATTTAATTTGTTGTTTACAGACATGCCGTCAGCTGAATCAGATTTTTTTTCTGAAATCTTCTCTGCATTTTCCTGTCCTTCCAGACTTTCCGCACAATCATTTTTACAATGCATTTTCAAGAGTCTGGCCAGTGTTTCTTTCATGTTCTTTCGTTCTGCAATCTGATCAATAAATCCATGTTCCAACAGAAATTCTGAACTCTGAAATCCTTTAGGAAGCTTCTGCCGGATCGTTTGTTCTATCACTCTGGGACCTGCAAAACCAATTAATGCACCTGGTTCTGCCAGGATAATATCTCCCAACATGGCAAAGCTTGCTGTCACACCACCGGTAGTTGGATTCGTAAGGACACTGATATAAAGAAGCCCGGAATCGCTGTGTCTTTTTAAAGCTGCGGAAGTCTTTGCCATCTGCATCAGGGATACAATTCCTTCCTGCATTCTGGCACCTCCTGAGCAGGCAAAAAGCACTACAGGCAAACGTTCCTGTGTTGCCCTTTCCACTGCTCTGGCAATTTTTTCTCCCACATTTTCTCCCATACTAGCCATGAGAAAACGGCTGTCACACACTCCAAGCACTACAGATATTCCGCCTATTTTTGCCTTTCCTGTGACAATTGCTTCGTCCAGGTTTGTCTTTTCCTGAAGCTTTTTTACCTTCTCTTCGTACCCTTTATAGGACAAAGGATTACTTATTGGCATTACCTTATCCCACTCTTCAAAGGTTCCTTCATCTGCCAGCATTTCGATTCTTCTCCTTGCATGAACACGGAAATAATTGCCGCAATGCGGACAGATATAGGCATTCTTTTTCACCTCATCTACAAATACAGCGGCCTTGCAGGCATTGCATTTCTTCAGCATACCATCCGGCACTTCTGGTTTCAGTTCTTTATCTGCACCTGCAGATTTGTTTGCAATTGTACGTTTAAAGGCATATCTAAGCTTCATTTACCTTCACTCCTCCGATCTGATGACTCTCCAGAAAGCCGATATCAAATACACCTTTCTGATAGTCCGGATCGTTCATAATTTCAAACTGATAGTCTACATTTGTATCAACACCCTGAATGATCATTTCTCCCAGAGCGCTTTTCATTTTTGCAATTGCTTCCTCACGGTTATTGCCGTGTACGATCAGCTTTGCAAGCATGGAATCATAATACGGTGGAATCTGATAACCATTGTAAATTCCTGTATCTACCCGGATTCCCTGGCCTCCGGGAAGATGAAGATCCGTGATTGTTCCAGGTGACGGGCGAAAATTTTTCCATGGATTTTCGGCATTAATACGACATTCTATAGCATGTCCCTGAATATGAATATCTTCCTGGGAAAAAGGCAGAGCTTCCCCGGAAGCAATCCTTAACTGCTCCTTAACCAGATCCAGACCGGTAACCCATTCTGTCACAGGATGCTCAACCTGAATACGGGTATTCATCTCCATAAAATAAAATTTCCCTGTCTTTTCAAGGAGAAATTCAATAGTTCCGGCATTTACATAATGTGCTGCTTTCGCCGCTTTTACTGCTGCAATTCCCATCTCTTTCCGCAACTCTTCTGACACTGCCATAGAAGGAGATTCTTCAATCATTTTCTGATGATTTCGCTGAATCGAACAGTCCCTTTCTCCAAGGTGTACTACATTTCCATGACTGTCTGCAAGGATCTGAAATTCAATATGTCTGGGATGTTCCACAAAATGCTCGATATACATGGTTCCATCTCCAAATGCGATCTGAGATTCCTTCTGGGCTGTAAGAAATGCCAGTTCAAAGTCCTCCGGAGAGAAGGCAGTTCTCATACCTTTTCCACCGCCTCCAAGAGCTGCTTTTATGATGACCGGATAGCCAATCTGACTGGCCTCTCTTGCTCCTGTTTCCACATCCAGAATAGCTTTTGTAGTGCCGGGGATTACTGGAACTCCTGCTGCTTCCATGGTATTTCTGGCAATCTGTTTGTTTCCCAGATTCTGGATTACCTGTGATGGAGGTCCCACAAAAGTGATGCCGCACTGCTCACAAATCTGGGCAAATCTGGCATTTTCAGATAAGAAGCCAAATCCAGGATGTATTGCATCTGCACCGGATACTATGGCGGCACTGATAATACTTTCCATATTCAGATAACTTTTAACAGAAGGTCCCGGTCCAATACAGATGGCTTCGTCTGCAAGCTGCGTATGCAGGCTTTCTTTGTCTGCCTCAGAATACACTGCAACTGCTTCTATTCCCATTTCCCGACAGGCGCGGATGATCCTTACGGCAATTTCTCCGCGATTGGCAATTAATAACTTTCTGATCATAATTTCACCCTTCCGAGTATCGTAATATATATCTATCTAGCCCACCATAAAAGTAAGTTCCGCTTTCACTACAACCTTTCCATCCACAGTTGCCACAGCCTCTCCAACACCCATAGGCCCTTTCTGTTTCATGACTTTCATTTCCAGTTTTAGCTTATCTCCAGGCTGAACTTTCCCTTTAAACCGGCACTTATCAATGCCGCCAAAGTAAGCAATCCTGCCTTTGTTTTCAGGCTTGGAAAGAATCGCGACCGCACCTGTCTGTGCCAGTGCCTCCACGATCAGAACGCCTGGCATTACCGGCTCCTGGGGAAAATGTCCTTTAAAAAAATCCTCCCGGAATGTGACACATTTATAGCCAACAGCAAATTCTCCCGGTTCATAATCTTCGATGTAGTCAACCAAAAGGAACGGGTGACGATGAGGAAGGATTTCCTCAATTTGTTTTATATTTAAGTGATTCATATCTGCTCCTATTTCATTGAAAAACAAATGTATTTATCCTATTTTTGATAAAATGGTCTGCGTGTCAAAAGGGATTCTGACCTTTTAACATGGATATTATAAAATTTAGCTTCTTTCTATATCAACGGATTACAAATAACGGCTGTCCATACTCTACAGGCTGACCGTTTTCAACCAGAATTTCTGCAACTTCTCCATCAAAATCGCTTTCAATATCGTTCATCAGTTTCATAGCTTCTACAATAGCAAGAATCTGTCCTTTTTTTACTATATCTCCCACTTTTACAAAGGCAGGAGCATCCTCAGATGGAGCTGCATAGAATGTTCCTACCAGAGGAGATTTCACAGTATTTCCTGTTGGTTCTCCGTTGGAAATCACTGTATCTGAAGCCTGTTTTTTCTCACTTGCAGAAAGTTCTTTATCCGCCATTTTTCTATCTGGAGCCTGTTCCGAAATGCTATATTTTTCTCCATATACGAAACCTTTTTCTCCTGTTTCAGCACCCGATAATATGTTATTTTGCATGGTTCCAGGTATGATCACAGGTGCAATTTTATTATTTAAAGTCAGTTTCACTCCATCACCTTCATAGCAGAAAGACTCCAGATGAGAAGCTGATACATGGTCGACCAACTTTAATATTTGTTCAAATTCCATGATTTTTTCTCCTTATTTACAGCAATTTCTACAGCAATTCATACTTTAAATATATCTTTTCAGTACCTTCACAGGCACAGGCTTCGCAAACTGATAATACTCGCTTTCACCTGTATTTTTTCATTAAAAGTACTGCGTTATGTCCACCAAATCCAAGAGAATTGCTCATAGCATAATTTACTTCCTGCCGTGTTGGTCCGCCGATACAATAATCGAGATCCAACTCTTCTTCTGTCTCCTTTGTGCCTACAGTCTGATGAATAAACCCTTCCTCAATAGACTTCACACAGACAACAGCTTCCACACCTCCGGCGGCTCCTAAAAGATGTCCGATCATAGATTTAGTAGAATTGATTTTTACCTTCTTTGCCGCATCTCCAAGTGCTGCTTTAATGGCTCTTGTCTCAAAGAGATCGTTGTGATGTGTACCGGTTCCGTGCGCATTAATGTAGTCGATTTCTTCAGGTTGTACACCAGCTTCTTTCATGGCATCCGTCATAGCATGCGCCGCTCCGCTGCCGTCTTCAATCGGAGACGTAATGTGGTAGGCATCGGCAGTTGCGCCATATCCCACTACCTCAGCATAGATCTTCGCACCACGTGCTTTTGCATGCTCAAGTTCCTCCAGAACAACAACTCCGGCTCCTTCTCCAATTACGAAACCGCCTCTTTCTTTATCGAATGGAATGGACGCACGATATGGATCCTGACTGGTGCTAAGGGCGGTCAGATTCGTGAATCCAGCCACACCAACCGGGCTGATCGCACCTTCCGTTCCCCCTGCGATCATAACCTCTGCATCACCATACTGGATTGCACGAAATGCATCTCCGATACAATGTGTTCCAGACGCACAGGCAGTCACTACGTTGGTGCATTTTCCCCTTGCACCAAGAGCAATGGATACGTTTCCAGCGGCCATATTGCTGATCATTTTGGGAACAAGAAGAGGGTCAACCTTGGATGGTCCGCGCTGGATCAGTCTCTGATCTGCAGATTCCATTGCCTGAAGGCTCCCAATTCCGGATCCCACGATCACTCCAACACGGAAAGGATCTTCTTTTCCCATTTCAATTCCTGCATCTGCCATAGCCTCCTTTGCTGCAGCCACTGCATATTGGGAAAACAGTTCCATTCGTTTGGCAGATTTGAAATCCATATAATCTTTTGCATTAAAATCTTTTACTTCTGCCGCAAGCTTCACCTTAAAATCTGCAGTATCAAATCTGGTAATTTCTCCGATTCCTATTTTGCCTGTTTTTACACTTTCCCAGAAGGCCTGCACATTATTTCCCACAGGTGTTACTGCTCCAAGTCCAGTCACCACTACACGTCTTTTACTCATAACATTCCTCCATCTACGCACAAAACCTGCCCTGTAATATATCTGGCTTCCGGTGATGCCAGGAATGCTACTGCCTTGGCTACATCCTCCGGTTCACCATAAGTTCCCATAGGAATATTCTTCAAGGTTTCTTCTTTTACCTTATCAGAAAGTACATCTGTCATGTCCGTTCTGATAAAGCCAGGAGCAACGGCATTTACGGTAATTCCTCTTGATGCAAGTTCCTTTGCTGCAGTCTTTGTGAGACCGATCACACCTGCTTTTGAGGCTGCATAATTAGCCTGTCCGGGGTTTCCGCCGATGCCAACAATGGATGCCATATTTACAATGCGTCCGCTTTTCTGCTTCAACATCTGTCTGGCCACATGATGAATGCAGTTAAAAGTTCCTTTAAGATTTGTATCTATAACCCTGCAGAAATCATCCTCACTCATTGCCATCAGAAGCCCGTCTTTTGTAATTCCTGCGTTATTCACCAAGATATCTATCTGTCCATATTTTTTTACTGTTTCTTTAATAAAAGCACCGCAGGCATCAAAGTCAGATACGTTGCACTGACTGGTTTCAGCCGCACCTCTGGCAGCAATAATCTCAGCTTTCACTGCCTCCGCTTTTTCTTTTGAACCATTATAATTTATAACTACAAATGCTCCCTTAGCAGCAAGCTCAAGAGCAATCGCTCTTCCGATTCCACGGGAAGCACCTGTTACAACTGCAATCTTTTTTTCTGCATTCATTCCTTGTTTTACTCCTGTAAAGTCAGGTGAATATCATATTTTTCCAGCACGACAAACATTAACTTTTCCTTTGTTAACCACTTCTGAATTTCTCCGTATCGGCTGCTTCTGATAATACCTGTATTATTTTAATTAACTGTTTTTGGTCTTATTTTCTACTGTGTATAAGATCTGAAATCTGTTCAAGATCTTCCACATTCTGAATATTATAGGTCTTCATTTCCGGCGCTATTTTCTTCATAAAACCAGCCAAAGTCTTTCCGGGACCAATTTCTACGAAAGTATCCACACCCTCCTGAATCATCTTTTCCACACTCTGCTGCCAGAGAACAGAGGAAGAAATCTGCCTTGCAAGAAGATTTTTTGTCTCGCTGATGTCTGTCACATACTGGGCGGTCACATTGGTCACATAAGGAATCTTCAGACCGGAAAGCTCTACTTTTGACAGTTCTTTTTCCAGTTCTTTTCCTGCATTTTGAAGCAAAGAGGAATGAAAAGGGCCACTTACTGCAAGGGAAAGTACACGTCTTGCACCGGCTTCTTTCAGCTTCACAGAAGCTTCTTCTACAGCAGGTTTTGGTCCTGTGATAACAATCTGTCCAGGGCAGTTATAATTGGCAATTTCAGCCTTTGTTCCTGCAATTGCGTTCTGGATCTTATCTGCATCAAGACCTATAACAGCTGCCATAGAGCCTTCTCCTGCCGGCACTGCGTGTTCCATAAGGATTCCTCTTTTTCGCACAGTTACTATGGCATCTTTCACACTCATTCCACCTGAAACAGCAATGGCACAGTACTCTCCAAGGCTTAATCCGGCAGTTATATCCGGATGAAGCCCACACTCCTCCACCACTTTTTCCATTGCAAGACAGGTGGTTACCAGTGCTGCCTGCGTATATTCCGTAAGGTTTAATCTGTCATTTTTTTCAAAGCAAAGAGCTTTCATATCCAGAGAAAGCCATTGACTTGCCTGGTCAAAAACCTGTCTGGCAGAGGGATACTTTTCATAAAAATCCTGTCCCATTCCAGCCTTCTGTGCTCCCTGTCCAGGGAAAAGAAATGCGATCTTACTCATAAATTCCAGTTCCTTTCAACAACGCATCCGTCTCTTTTACCAGCTTTCTGATCAGTTCCTGACAGCTCATCTGCGCCTTCACAAGTCCTGCACTCTGACCAGCCATAACGCTTCCCATTTTCACATCTCCGTCTACAACAGCACGGCGCAGGCTGCCAAGTGTCATCTGCTCCAGTTCCTCAAACGGAACTCCTTCTGCCTCTTTTTTCAAGTATTCTTTTGTCATCTGATTGCGGAGAGCACGTACCGGATGACCGGTGGAGCGACCGGTTACTTTTGTGTCAATGTCCTTTGCTTTCAGTATCATATCTTTGTAATTCTGATGTGCCCAGCACTCTGTGGTTGCCACAAAATGAGTTCCCATCTGAACGGCTTTTGCACCAAGCATGAAGGCTGCTGCAATCCCTCTTCCGTCTGCAATTCCACCAGCTGCAATAACTGGAATGTTCACTGCATCTACGACCTGAGGCACCAACACCATTGTGGTTGTCTCACCGATATGACCGCCGGATTCACATCCTTCTGCCACTACAGCATCCGCTCCGCATCGCTCCATTCTCTTTGCGTGAGCCACAGAAGCAATAACCGGAATGATCTTTACTCCTGCTTCTTTCCACATTTTCATGTATTTCTCAGGGTTTCCTGCACCGGTTGTAACCACTGGAACTTTTTCTTCCACAATTACCTGTGCAATCTCATCTGCATATGGACTCATCAGCATAATATTCACACCAAAAGGTTTATCGGTGAGTTTTTTTACCTCCCGTACCTGCTGACGAACCCAGTCTGCAGGAGCGCTTGCGGCTCCAATCAGCCCCAGTCCGCCAGCTGCTGAAACAGCTGCTGCCAGATGATATTCTGCCACCCAGGCCATGCCGCCCTGAATGATCGGGTATTCAATTCCAAGTAATTCTGTAACTTCTGTTTTCATGAAATTCTCCATTCTGTAATTCCGTTATACCATGCCCACCTATGGCAAATACATGCCGGAATCATCCTGTAAACAACTTATATTTCTTGACATTCCGGCTTATTATTTATGTATACTGCCAAAGCCTGAATACAAAATTTCCAAATTACTGGCGACTCTGAAGATAGCTTTCCACATCACCGATGGTCTTAATATTCTCAAGATCTTCAGTAGGAATCTCTACCTCAAACTCTTCCTCCAGTGCCATTACCATCTCAAAAAGATCAAGGGAATCTGCTCCGAGATCTTCTTTGAAAGATGTTTCTGCTGTCATTGTACTTACGTCTGCTCCTAATGAATCTGCTGCGATTTCTTTGATTTTTTCTAACATTTTTTTGTTCTCCTTATTTTGTTTTTTAGATTTTCAAATCCATTTTTCAACTTTTTATGATTCAAAGCTTTACATGATTGCTGTTCACTTTATATGACCCCGAGTGTGTTTGAAAAAGACATTCTGCAAAATATACTGCAAAATAGAGCGCGCAGATTGCGGAAATGATTTTCAAAACGCTCTCTAACAACCTGTATTTATCAGCCTGAATTACCTGATTTCCAGAGCAAAGCAGCTTTTTTATCTGCTATAGTTTTATTTTTCAAAGCCCTGATACACATTTTTACCACTGAAGCAGGCTGGCTCCATAGGTAAGTCCACCGCCAAATCCTGAAAGGATAATCCAGTCTCCTGAATTTAATCTGCCTTTTTTATTCCACTCGTCCAGGAGAAGCGGAATGCTTGCGGAGGATGTATTTCCCAGATTTTCTATATTCATCGGGTACTTTTCCAAAGGTTCGTTCATGTGTTTTGCCACTGATGCAACAATCCTTTTATTCGCCTGATGAAACATGTAAAAGCGGATTTCTTCTTTTGTTTTTCCTGCCTTTTCCAGAACCTCCATAATCACTTCCGGAACTTTGGAAACTGCAAATTTGAATACTTCTTTTCCATCCATCTGCATGTAAGTTGAAGAAATATCTGCGTCTTTTTCTATAAATTGCTGCTGATTGCGGCTGACACAGGTAAGGGCTTCGCCTCTGCTTCCAATAGAATGAACAGCCTGGATATAGACTGCATTTTCTTCCGCTTCCAGAACCACCGCACCGGCACCATCGCCAAACAATACGCAGGTACTTCTGTCCTTCCAGTTTGTAAGATGGGAAAGAGTTTCAGAACCAATTACCAATGCCCTGCGATAAATCTGCTGTCCCAGATAGGCCTGGGCTGTATTCAACGCCAACAGAAATCCTGTGCATGCACCGTTCAGATCAAAACAGGCTGCGTTCACTGCACCGATCAGTTTCTGCACTTCGCATGCAGCACACGGCATGATTCTTTCAGATGACATGGTAGACACCAGGAGCAAATCAATCTCTTCCGGTCGCATTCCTGCATCTGAAAGAGCTTCCTCAGCCGCACGAGCTGCCATATAAGCAACGGTCTCTCCACCGCTTGCAATGCGTCTCTGACCGATTCCGGTTCGCCCACGAATCCACTCATCACTTGTATCCATCATGTGGGACAGTTTGTCATTGTCCCACACCTGAACCGGCCTGTAGGAACCGGTTCCCTTTATTTTTCCAACCATAATACCCTCCAGGTATGTTGTGTAGTTCTTATTTTTAATTTAAAATAGTTTGATTATCAAAGTATATCACATTTTTGGACTTTGTCAATAAAAAAATACTGTCAAAACCAAAACTTTATTTTGTTTCGGTTCTGACAGTATTTTGGGGTTATTTCTTTACTTTGACTTTGCAGGTAATTTTTTTGTTTCCTGACTTCACTGTAATTGTAGCTGTTCCTTTCTTTTTCGCAACTATTTTTCCTTTTGAATTTACTGCTGCTACTTTGGAATTGGAACTTTTATAAGTTACTTTTTGCTGGCTGGTGACTGGTGTGAGAGTGACTTTCAGCTGAAAGCTTTTTCCTTTTTTGGCAAGGATTATATTCCGTTTATTCACGGAAACAGCAGTTGTTTTTACAATACCTTTCTGCACTTTTACCTGGTAAATCCTACGGCTTCCGTTGGTATAAGTGATGGTTACCGTTGCTTTTCCGGCTTTTTTACCAGTGATTTTGCCCTTCTTATCCACTTTGACAATTTTCTTATTGGTGGTGCGGACTGACTTTATTTTACCACCGGACTTGTAGGTTTGTTTTACCCGTAAGGTAAGTGTGGTGGTAGTTGGTGTAGGTGTCGCAGTCGGCACTGGGGTTGCAGTCGGGATTGGAGTGACGCTTACAGTGGGTATCGGTGCTACGCTCGCGGTGGGGGTCGGTTCCGCACTTACGATCGGAATCGGTTTCACGCTTACGGTCGGGGTCGGAGCCACGCTTACAGTCGGAGTCGGTTCCGCACTTACCGCCGCAGTTGGTGTCACTGTAGGCACAACTGTAACTGCGGGCTCATTTTTCCCCTTATTATCTGCATAACTCTCTTCTGCCAGAACCGGCAAAATAAACACAGGACCAGCCGTTTCTGCTGAAGTAGTAGAAAAACTGGTATACTCCACACGCTCCTCACCAATGGTAATATATTGCCCCTTTGTAGCCCTTCCTACCAGCAAATACCGTGAAGATGGCGGGGTTCCCACATCATCCCATGTGGCATCCACCAGATACCAGTTTCCATCATCCATCTGTACATAATTCCACATGTGCGCTCCAGGAGTCCCAGAAGAAGTTCCCCTGGCTGTTCCGCTGATACATGCACAATTTATTCCCATATAATAGCAGAAAATTTTCATGGATTTCGCATAGCCCTCACAGACAAATGCAGGATCTGCATCCAGAAACAACGAGGCGGCAGAATGCACCCACAAAGTATTATCGTTCCTGTAAGTAACTCTCTGACAGATATAATCATGAATCCGCTTTATTTTCTGCTCCATATCCATGCCCAAAGTCTGCTCATTCAGCTCTGCAACAGCACTCTGAACACCATCCATAAAATCCCCCATTCGAGTATGGGCATTCTCACTGATTTCCCTGTTCGCCGGTTTAAAGGTGAAATTCTTAAATGTTCCCCTGTATCCGGTAGAAGAGGACCCATCCCGAACACAGCTGACCCGGTATCCATAGTTGCTGCCCCTGAACCAGAAAGCTTGTGGATAATCATAGGAAAAAGCATCTGAAGCTGCCTGAATTGCTGTTTTCACATCATCGGTAGCCTGTACATAGCTTTCTCCTTTTCTCTGAAAACTGCCATCCTCAACAACTGCTTCAAATGTAATGGTATCAGGAAATTCAAAAGGAAAATCAACGCTGTCCAGATACTGGCTGTAATCCACCACATAATTCTGCACCAGAAGATCGTACAAGGCCTTTGCATTTCCATCCAACTGAGCACCATAGCTGTCCGTGTAATAGTCCAGAGAAAAAAGGCTGATGCCGCTGTCAACGGAATCTCCTGCAATAGCACCGGAGATGATCTCACCAGATTCTTCTGCCTCAATCCTGTCATTTTCCTCTGTGGAAATTTCAGCCTGAAAGCCATTTAAATCCTCATTCCCCACTTCAGGAGCAGCTGAAAATTCCTCCTCGTTCTCCTCGTCAGCCCATATTTCTTCTACTGCCCCAAAGCCTTCTGCATCCTGCATTTCTGCGGCAACGCACAGGGGCTGAGCAGCCATGACAAATGTTGAAAGTATAACCAGTAAGCGCTTCCGTTTCTTCATTTATCCCTCTCTTTTCTTATAAATCATTGCATATTTATTTCCGATTCGTTATAATATTTTAACATGAAATTTTATTTTTGTGTGAATAGCAGAGCATATTTCACAAATATTTTTTACACAGGAGATTCTATATATGAATAAAGAAAAGAAAATACCAGGACATATCCTCTCGCTTTTTATCATTCTTCTCTCTATCAGTGGTGTATGTCTTCTTATGTATAAAGCCCAGTTTCGTTTTAACCTTCATCAGCCCATTGAGTACGTTATGATGACAACTCATAAACCTACAGGTACCATAACCTTGTCCTCGGATTCCCCCGTTCTTACAGAGACGTTTACCTGTACAGTTCCTGAGTTAAAGATGTTTACACTTGAGGGCACTGCAAAAAATAAAACTTCCAATGCCCGCCTTTTCATCACCTTGACGAATGCAGATTCCGGAGAAATTTATTATCAGGCAGAACACACGCTTTCCGTTTTCCGCGCAACAAAAAAGAAAGAACTGACCTGCGATCTGTCCCAGCCAGTAAGTGCCTCTGAAAATGCACATTTACAATTAAAACTGAAATTAATAAATGGGGAGAAAACGGTTCTTTCTTTTACATCAAATGAAAAACAGGCCCTAATTCAGGAGTTTAACAACGATACAAACAGTCATACAAATATTATTTATTCCTTCACTTACGGCGACAATAATTTCATGCTTTATTTTTATATTGCGCTGTGTGTTATCTTGCTTTTATTTATAATAATGACATTTTATCTGATCATTATCCGCCAGATGACCGTGCAGAAATTTTATATTCCTGTTGCTTTATTTCTGGGACTGATTTTCCAATGCCTGGTTACCGTTCACGGAGTTCCGGATGAACCAACGCATTTTGATGCAGCTTACAGCCTTTCTAACAAAATGCTGTTTGTAAAAAATACGGAAACCCCAGGCAATACCATATATAAACGGCGTTGTGACGCTCAGTTAAGCGATATGTTAAGCAATGGACTGGAGACGAACTCCTACTACCAGCTTCTGTTTCACAGCCTTGAGTTTGCTTCAGATACGGATCTAATCGAGATTTCCTATGTAAGCACATCAAGTCTGGTTCCTGCAGTCGTTTATGTTCCGGCTGCGATAGGACTTAGTATAGGCAGGCTGCTACACCTTTCCCCCATGCTCACTTTCCAGCTGGCAAGAATCTGCAGTCTTCTGGTATTTGTTCTTCTGGTCTATTTAGCCATTTGCATTGCACCATTTGGAAAAAATCTTCTGGGAGCACTTGGGCTTTTGCCTATCACACTGCAGCAGGCAGCTTCTGCTTCCTATGATTCTGTGATAAACGGGTTCATCTTTTTGTTTACGGCACTGTGTTTTTACAGTTTACATAACCCCAGGCGAAAAAAAAGTTACCTGATCGCTCTTGGATTTCTGGCACTGTTCATTGCAATTGTGAAAGGCGGGGTTTACCTTCCACTTTTGTTATTGCTGCTCATGTGTTTTTCCCATGTGCCCCATCATCACAAGCATAAAAAGATGCGCTGGATCGTTCCTTTATGTATCTGCGTGGGAGCTGTCCTTTTAATTGCAGTTACTTTAATTAAATTTATGCCTATGTTTTCTGCAATGTTTGCCACAGATATTTCTGCGGATCCGGAAAATACTATTTATCCGATTTCATATGTATTCCAGCACCCGCTCCAGACCATTTATATTTTATGGAATACGGTCATCCAGTGCAGTGACACCATTCTACGAGGCTTATTAGGTGGAAAATTATCCTGGCTGGATATTAATATCAACTGGTCCCTTTTAATAGTATTCCTGATCATTCTTTTACTGCTTGTAAACGTAAAAGGAGACGCCCCGGTTTTCACCAGGAAAAACCGGACATTTATCGCCTTTAGCTGTCTGGGATCTTTGCTGCTGATCATGTTTTCCATGATGGTCGGTTATACCACAATGGATTGTGATCATATACAGGGCATTCAGGGACGTTATTTTCTTCCTCTTGCTCCAGCGCTGTTTTCCCTGTTCTCTACAGCTATGGTGTCTGTGGATCATAACCGCAGCTGTAAAATATGGGAAACTATGATGGTGATTGAAAGTCTTGTTGTTGTACAGGCTATAACAATGATCATATAACAAAAAGTGGAAGCCTTTTTTGTGCTTCCACTTTTTATTATTTCTCCAGGCAAATCTATCGCCTCTAGAGCGCGTTTGAAAAAGGCTTTCCGCAAAGTGGGGCGTGCAGATTGCGGGAATGATTTTTCAAACAGGCTCTGGCGTTATTACCATATATAAATGTCCGTGCTTCGCACTGCTGTCCAGAGGCTTCATTGTAATTTGTTATACTGCTCCTGTATCCTCTGCAGTTCCATTTCAAAGTCCTGCCGGTTCTTCTGAACCATTGTCTGCAGGACCAGTCCGGAAAACAATGACTGAATTGCTCCCAAAACAGCAAAACCACATACGATCAGAGTAGGAATTTTTCCCACACGTCCGGTTTCAAGGAAGGTTACAAATACCGGGATAAAGAATCCAATTCCAAGGATCAAAAGCACTGCTGCCACCAGTCCGAAGAATGCCATTGGCTTATAATTACGGTATAATTTGGCTATGGTTTTCAGCACCCGGAAGCCATCTGAATATGTATTCAGTTTGGATTCACTGCCTTCTGGACGGTCTCTGTACTCGATCACTTCATTTTCGATATACATGTTCTTATCAACTGCGTGAATGCTCATTTCAGTCTCAATCTCAAACCCCTTGGATAATACAGGGAAGGACTTTACAAACTGGTAGCTGAATGCTCTGTAGCCTGTCATGATGTCGTTTATCTGGGTTTTAAACATAATGTTAATGCATTTACGCACCAGACTGTTTCCAAAATTATGGAATGGCCGCTTATTCTCTGTAAAATAAGTAGATGACAGACGATCTCCCACTACCATATCAACCTTTTTATTCAATACCTTCTCAACCATTGAAGGGGCAAATTCTGCGGGATAAGTATCATCTCCGTCTGCCATGATATAACACTGTGCATCAATTTCACGAAACATCCTGCGAATAACGTTTCCTTTGCCCTGCTGATATTCATATCTGACTACAGCACCTGCTCTGCGGGCAATTTCATCTGTATGGTCAGTGGAATTATTATCATATACATATATTACCGCTTCCGGCAATACTTTCTTGAAATCTGTTACAACCTTTTCTATGGTTTTGCTCTCGTTGTAACAGGGGATTAGTACTGCTATTTTATCCATTTTAAATGCTTTCCTTTCCGGCGATTCTTAAGTAAGTTTTCTTTACGCAAAAAATCCGTCGATTGTCTTGTAACTTTATTTTACTACATAGACAATCGACGGGCAAGGGGATTGTTCCACAAACTATCCGATCAATACTTTTTTCCCCTCAATGTGAACCTCCGGAAATTTTCCGCCTAAAACTCGCACCACAGCCGCAGCTGTGGTGCATTCCTTATCTATTCCTTTGTTTCTCCCTCAGTTTCTTCCATATTCAGGAAGTTCATTATCTCCTCATAAGACCGTCCACTCTTTACAATTGCTGACAGGATTTCATCCTTTCTTATCGCATCCCGCTTGTCCAATAGCTCTTTCAAAACTGCGGTTTCAGGGTCATATCTTTTCTTCGCTGCGATCACATCCGCTTCCACTTTTTCAATCTTTTCATCCAGGGCTTCCTGAAAAATGAACACATAAAATGCAAATTTGAGGTTTAAATCATCGTTTCCGGAGATGGATAGCCCACTGTTCAGGAACAAGAGTTAAATATCGTGGAAGTTCACATTTTTTATTCCTTATTAGCCCTAAAATTTGTTTAGGGAAGCTTTTTTCGGAAGTTCACAAAACTAGTCTTCTACAAGCTCAAATCTATATCGTTGCTTCACTTCCGGGTACTTATCACGATCCACTTCTGAGGCAAACATTTCTAAAGGCCTAATATACACTTTAAAGTCACCATACAAAGCCTGATACACAACAAACTGTTCTCCAGTTTCAGAATGCTCTGCTATATATAAAACTTTATATTCATTTCCTTTAAAATGCTTATACTTTCTGTTCGTCTCAATTTGTCTCATCGTTATGCTCCTTTTTTATTAGCTTTACAAGTTCGGCTAAAAGCGACCTATAATCTCTGTATCTAAGGTATTCTTTTTAATCTTTAAAGTATACAGGAAGATCTTAACGCTTTTATATACGACTCCAGTTTATTTTTCTCTCCAGAATCCATATATTCATAGCACTTTTTCTTCACAAAAGGACTGTTCAGTAATAAAAGTGATGTTGGTTTTTCGTACGGAACAGAATAATTTTGTAGATACTGGCAAATATAATAGCTTTCCTTAACATATGGCGAATAAATAAAGCCTGCATCTGCCAATATCTTTGTAAACTGAGATTCGCAGTTTCCAACTACATCAATATAATTTTCATATACTGGAATTTCCTCCCAGAATTTCCAAAATACATTGCTGGAAAGTACTCTTTTATTATACACCGTAAAATAGCTCTGCAAATGTTCTGGTATACAATCCTTATGTATATATGAACCATCTGGCAGATATGGAAAAATACAATTTCCCCAAAAATCAACATTTTCCTGTTCCATTTCATAAAACATTTTTTCTAATGGAAATATAGGTGCAAAACAACTATTATTACAAAGAACTAATTCATCATATTCCGTTAATTTTTCGCGTCCAAGTAATAAAATAGCTTCTTTCCAAGCCCCAAAATCCAATCCTTTGTTTTCTCTGCATATGCATTTAGAAACATAAGGTTTTATTTTTTCCAACTCGCTATTTTTTAAATCGCTATTAGTGACAAATACCAAAGCATCGAAAATTTTTGAATATGCACAAACGGAAGTTATATCTTCCTCAGATATGACATTTTTCTTATCATAATGTACAAAAATTCCAATACGTTTTATCTCAGATAATTTAAAATCTTCCCTGCAATTATTAAATAATTTCTGATAGGTATATCCGTTATGCTCTGCAACATAAATCCATGAGCGTTCAATTTGGTGCGCTATTGTAGCATTAGTTTGACCTTGTTCTTCTGGGAAATCAGATTGTTTTATCCCATGGGTAAACATAGGCAAAACAGCCTCTGAACGTGCCCAAAACATATTTCCAACAGGAAATACCGGATCTTCAGATAATTGTTCCTGAGTACAATCTAATCGTTCTAAAAGTGCTTTTACTCCATCCAAATTTCCGCCCCATTCAGCCTGCAATTCAAGAACAGGGAAAGTCTCTGGCATAATAATGCCCAGTCTATCATTATTTTCAAATTCTGCAAATAATGCTTTCATATATTCTTTTGATCCAAACAAATGTCTAAATATATACTTTCTCCATTCATTTCCATATTCTCCAGTTTTGGTTTTTTTAGAATGAATATGACAAATGTATGTGTAATCACTAATTATCGGTGACATTTGTTCAATAAATGGTGCTACGTCTCGCCCCCTATTTTCAAACACCTTTACCTGATACTTATTACATGTACTTTTCAGTTTAAAAGTATTTTCAATTATTCGCTTCTTTTCTTCGCAATCTGTACTTATATAGCAGTCATATTTGAAAGGAATATAATTCAAGTTTTCAATTGTCTCATCCATTGTTTCCAAATAAAACATATGTATCTGCACTGCAATTGATGAATTTTCTTCTATTATCTCTAACTTAGGAGAATTATTATTAATAAAAGTTATATCATCTCTAAATGGACGACCATACAATGCTTTTGAAATAGTATTAATATTTGCATAACCATATTTTTCGTCTGGTTCCAGATAAGTACCTTCACCCCATTCATTCCAAGCGTTTACAAAAACGAACCGTTCTTCAGAATCATAATTCTTTCTTGCATTATCAACTAATGCATTTACCCATTTATATAAACTTTTTAAGGAAAATGCGTAATAAGTAAACCAGGCATCTTTTCGTCTAGCAGCATTATCCCATGCTAGCATACAGCCATGATGAACCGGTACTGTTGTTCTCTCATTTTCTTCTAATTTTTTCGTTTGATACTCAACCAAACACTGATAATTGTAAATAAATGCAGATTTTCCACGCAAATCAAGATCCCTTACAGCAATAGATTCTAGCCACATATTATGCGGAGGAAATTCAACTTCTGCATCTATACAATCACTGATATTCAAAATATCCGCTGAATTATTTGCCGTCTGACAAGTCCAAATTAAAATTTCTCCAATTCCAATTTTTCTTGCACATTCTCTCCATTTTTCAAAACTCTTATGGCAATCTGGAATCTGTCCCGGGTTATATACTATTACTAATGGTTTTCCGTTAATTCTAATATATCTTTCATCAGAGATATATTTTTCCAAATCAACCATGAATCTTTCATCGTCTTCATCACTGTAATCCTGTGCAATCAGAACATTTCTATTCTGTCCATCCCAGGCTCTCGTCCAGTTTTCATTTGCCCAGCATAAGCAGAATGGTAAATCAATTTCCGGATGCTCCAACAACATATCAACAGGTTTCTCCATTAGTCTTTTACCAGAAAACCAGTAATAATAGAAACAAAAACCATAAATACCATGTTCTTTTGCCAATTCAGCCTGGCGTTTTAATACAGAAATATCTTCCAAATTATAGTAACCAATATCTTTATGTGGAACACGTGGCTGATAATGTCCTTCAAAACGAGCAGTGCCATTTTTTACATTAACCCATTCTGTAAATCCCTTTCCCCACCACTCATCATTTTCAGGGAATGTATGATACTGAGGTAGATAGAACGCCAACATTTTTACATCAGGCATTCCGTCAAATTTAATATTTGCCTGATACTCACTATCATATGGTAGATAACCATCTTTATTATTCACAGAACGATTAGGCAACATTGCATTAGCTTCCTGCGAATGTAGCGATCTATCAATAAATCTACGACACGCATGAACTACTTCTACAGGTCCCTTTTGGAACAATATTTTTATAGCCTCTAATGCACACTGGGTAACATATGTTTTCATCATCAACCGATATAAACCATTTCCAGTCGCTCTGATTGGTGAAGTCAACTTCCAGCAAATTGAATTTTTTATACATTCAACTTCATCTTCTTTTAGACTAAGACTATTTCTAATTTCTAAATTGGAGGTATTTAATGCGTCAACTTGCGTATTTAGTGCATCTATTTGTTCTGTTAATCCGTTTAATGCAATAATCTTTTGGTTTAGTACGTTGATTTCATTATTTAAAGCCTCTTTTTCTAAATTACTCTTTTCAACTTGATCTGCTGCTTTTTTTTCTATTATATGAATTTCTTCACTGTGTTTTTTCTTTAATTCATCGTACTCAGCACTTAAAACTTTATTTTTTTCTAATAAAGTGTTTTTTTCTTCTGCATAAACAGAACTTATATGCTCCAATTCTTTTTGAGATTGTTTATTTTCATTTTCCAGGCTTACAATCTTTTCAGTATATGCCTGTCCCTGTAGCATTGAATTATAATGGATTTTTCCAATTAGTTCCTGCACCTGTTTAAGTGTCGTTGGCTGTGCATTTAGAAACAGTTCGAATGATTTGTTTTTTTCACATTCACATTCAACACTCGGCATTAAAGAGTTAATTAAGTAGTCTGTCTCTAATTCCATTTTGTTACTAATTACAGGTTCATAACTTGCTCCATCAATTAATACCTTCAGTGACTCAACTAACAGCAATGAATCTTCAACCAGGTCAATTCGCACTTTAAGTGCATTATTTGGAATATTAAGATGGAAATAACGCTGCCCGTCGGCAAGCATTTTATAAGCCACCTCGCAACTTTTAAATGCTTCATATCCATTTCCGAAATCAAAATATGCAGTTGCTACTGAAAAATCGCGCTTTGCAGAGTCATTAATTTTCTTTTCCAGTTCAAAGTATTCCTTTAAAACATCTGGTACTTTTTTAGCAGCATGTGGTCTGTTAATTATTTCTTTTATATCGGTAAAATGCTTCTTTATTTTGTCGTGCACAACTGACGAAAAATTATGCTCATTAGAATATATTCTGGTAAACGTTGTTTCCAATTCAGCTATGTCTTTTACTTCCCATTCTGGATGTCCTAACTGTTTCAATAATCCAGTCGTCTTTGTATATTTCTTTGTATTTATACATACTGCAAATTTATTATATGCATATGATACAACTGCTCCATGCATACTGGATCCAATATAACCATTACTTCCCGCCAACACTGCACACATTTCTATTGGACTTAGTTTTTCATTAACCAAAAATTGCTTATCGTCTTTACTATCATATATTTGTCTTAGAAAGTCCCCATCCTCATGTACATATCCAATCGGCATAAACACAACATTCATTCCTGTTTCGATCACTTTATGTACTGTATTTTTATAATAGTTCTTATATACTGGATTTGTAATTTGAAATGTATTATGCTGCATAATTATGTAGGAATTATCTCCTGGCAGGGCATAACGTAAACGAAGCTGTTTTCTTATTTCTTCTAACATAGACGGATGAAATACATCTACAATTTCTATAATAGTATCTGGTATTACCTTCACATTAGCCACACCACATTCCCTTAAAAAAGCAGCGGAACTCTCATCTCGCACAGAAACATAATCGATTTTATTTAATAATGCACCTACCAATCCTCTCATACTTTTATTAAACTGATATGGTACTCCTGGTGCATTAAAAACAACTGGAATATTATATTTATTTCCAACTAAAATTGGAAATGCCCAAAGTTTAAATAAATCACAACTATCCCATAAATATTTAGATGATTCATTTACATCACATAAAATAATATCGCCACCGCCGATAATTATAGCATCGTAAGGATTTTGACAATGCATATTTTCTAATTCAGATACAGGATATACATTTATAGAGTCTTCAAATGGTTTTGTACAGTTTCCCCCAATTGAAAAAATATCAATCATATCCTCTGAAAAAATATGCGCTATCATTGTCGGGAATAATAAATCCCCGAAGTTTTCAATATCAAAAGTTCCTATTTGTGCAATTCTCTTTGCCATATATAAACTCCTTTTATAAAATGTTTTTCTTAGCTACTATCACCCACGAATTAAATTTGAAGAAATAATATGGATGAGTTTCAATAAACTCTTGATACTGTTTATCAATATCTGATATATCTTCTACATCGTACCACTGTCTAACCTGATCCATTTCTACTTCGAATCCATGTTTCTCCAGAATTGATTTTGTATCATTTCCCCACTCAGTTGTCAATGTATTGTTTCCTATAGATATTTTTTTATCTTTATTTTGTCTTATGTAAGTTTTCTTCTGTTCAAATATTGGCAAATTTAACAATAAACATCCACCAACCTTCAGCAACGAATATAATAAATCTAATATTTCATCTGGCTTCTCCACATATGACAATAACCGCTGCATAATTATCAAATCATATTTTCCCTTACATTCTTCTCTTAATTTATCTCCTGAGAACAGCTCTGTACACTCTCTTATTTCTTTATTTTTGTAACTAAAAAAGCCCGAATACTGTTTTAAATATGTTGCCAATGGATCATTGTTACCCCAGAAAAAAATGTTCATATTCTCCAAGTTTAAACTGATGTTGTCTATTGCTGCCTTTTCAGCTTTATATCCGAACTCCTTTTCCAAATATTTCTTAACTAAATCTGAAGTTCTCAATAATGCTCCGCACGACGAACAATATGCTTCTGTTTTATATGTCATTCCTGGTTCATTTCTAAATTCAGCATTATAGCCACAAACGCCACATTTTTCTCTTGCAATTATCTGGTATTCTTTCTTTACAGCCCTTGATGAATCATTTTGTAAGTTTCTATACGCATTACAAACCTCGAAAGTTTTTCCAAGCATATACTGCTTTCCTTTCTCAATCCATAATACCCTATCACACAATTTTTCAATCTGGTCAATACTATGTGATACAATTAGTACAGTCGTACCGCCTTCCATTAACTCTTTAATTCTTTGTTCACATTTTTGCTGAAACAAAAAGTCTCCAACAGCAAGAATTTCATCTGCGATCAAAATATCGGGTTTTACTGCTGTTGCAATTGCAAAAGCAATACGTGCAGTCATACCTGACGAATAATTTTTTAACGGCATATCAAGAAATTTCCACATTTCAGCAAAATCTACAATACTTTTAAATTTCTCATCAAGAAACTCTTTACTATATCCCAGCAATGCTCCATTTAAATAAATGTTTTCTCTTCCTGTTAATTCACCATCAAAACCAGCTCCTAACTCAATTAACGGTGCCATCGTTCCATGTGTATGAATTTCACCTTTTGTCGGTTCCAAAACCCCTGCAATCATCTTCAGGAGTGTAGATTTCCCACTACCATTAGTCCCGACAATTCCAAACACTTCTCCTTTTTTTACATTAAATGAAACATTATCAACAGCTACAAAATCATCAAAAAATAATTTTCTAGATAATGCTTTCGTAAGATAATCTCTAAGGCTGTCAACTTTTTCTGTTGCCATATTAAAATGCATAGAAACACTTTCTACCGTAATAGCATTCTTTAATTCTTCTTTATTTTCCATAGTAACCTCAATTTAAATATACAGAATAAACTTCTTTTGACGTTTAAAGAAATAACTCAGTCCAATTCCCAAGAATAATACTCCTAAGAAAATACATACTGACATTTCCTGCACTGTAGGTGCCATACCATATAGCAAAATAGTTCTAAGGACAGTCATATAATGATATAATGGATTCAATAACATTATTCTCTGTAATAATGGCGACATAGAATCTACCGAATAAAAAATAGGCGTCGTGTACCCTAATAACGTTAAAAATATTCCATATAAATACTGTGTATCTCTCATAAACACCTGCATTGCAGATAATATAAAACTAATTCCAAGTACAAAACAAAAATAGAATACTAACATCAACGGCAAATATAATATATTAAGTGTTATTGGGATTTTATAGTACAGTACTACTAACAATACCGGAATAAATGATAATACAAAATTGAAAAAGGAAAACATAGTTTTACTTAATGGAAATATATATTTTGGAATATATATTTTTTTTATCATTTGACCCGATCCAGTAATGGTTGTTGTTGATATTTGTGTTGCCTCACTGTAAAAATTAAAAATAACCTGTCCAAGAATTAAATATACTGGAAAATTAGCTATATTAAATCTGAAAATAAATGCAAAAACAGCTGATAAAACAATCATTGTCAACAATGGATTAAGAATAACCCAAATAATTCCCAGATAACTTCTTCTATATTTAACAGCAAAATCTCTCCCTATCAGCTGTGACAATAAAAAGCGATAATTCTTAAAAATATGAACACATTCATTCAGCCCTGTTCGAATTCCACTTTCATCTTTCTTCCTCTGACGTAAACAAATGACAATAAACAAGATCTCAAAAATGCCAAAAGCAATACAAAAATTTCTTGTATAATGCCCATCTCGAATACTCAATGGAATAAAATACAACGTTCCATCAGTCTCTTCATTATTAATATACAATTTACACGCTTCCTGCTTTGCTCCCATCCAGAGCGTTGCAGTATTACCATCTGTATTATCAACTTCTTTAACTTCTAAAGATAATGTAGACCCTCTTAAAACTGATATCTTGCTTTCAAAATTGATTTGTAAATCCTCGTTATCCTTTAAATCAGTTACCGGAATCTCTTTTTCATATAATACATTACTCTTTTCATCCTGTAACGAGATTACAATATTACCATCTCTTAACGTATTATTAAAAGTTGCAAACCGCAATACCAATCCATCAATAAAATCAGCATGGGTAATAAATTTCTGTACAACAGATACATTATTCACCAAATTAGGAGTAATTTGTGTTGTTTCCGTTCCAGAATACTCTTCTGTGTACGAAATCATCTTCAGACTTTTCGCACCGATAAAATAATAGCAAATTCCAATAAGTACAGAAATTACAAGACCATATGTTAATATAACCGTCCAAATATTTTTTTGTTTCATGTTATACCTTTCTCACTAATGTTTAAATCTATATTTTCTATGCATACGAGGTAAAGTTTATCATACCCCTCGCCAAATAACAAGTAATTAATACCTTGCTAATAAGAAACACACTCTCAATGCCACTCTTCCTCCCACTAACGGGCGCAACATTTCTTTAAAACAAATTCTTTCCCACCATACAACCAGGCTTTTCCGTCTTGTTGCGTATATTTCTAATATTTTTTTATCTTCTGTCTTCAACTTAGCATTATATACTTGATAAAAATGTTCTAACACATAATGTGTCTCACGCATGGAATCCCCAAATACTTCATTCTGAATCCAGTTTTTTATCAAGGAAAGTTTGTTTGCATTATTTGCCGTAACCGCACTATCGTGCCTTCTATAATATGCCGTACATGTTGGATCGTAAATAATTTTCCCAAATGCTGCCGCTGCTTTTTGAATCCAACCGTCATGAGGAAGCCTGGTATGATCAAAGTTTCCCAACACCAAACGTCTCAAATTTTCATTGATAAGAATGGAAAAACCAAATGCCGGGGTATAAAAGAGAACATTTTCAAATTTTATGTTTCCTGAATAAACCGGACCTTCTTTTTTCTCGCTAAGGTCTTCATTACACTGATAAAAATTGGAAAAGTACAAGAGAGGCTGTTCCGAATATGAGTTCGCACTACTATTTTCTCTATGCTCTTTCTCCAAGGCATTTATACCCCGTTTCACCTTTTCCGGAAGCCAGACATCATCCTGATCACAAAAGGCATAATAATCTGCTCCGGAGGCTGACTCCAGCAATTTCCAAAAGCTCATCATGTAGCCCAGATTTTCATGTTTTTCATTTGGTATCCACTGTGTTCTGGCTGCATATTCCGGAAACCGAGTCAGATATTGATTTATCTTTTTCACCGTTGAATCCGTGGAACCATCATCTCTTATATATAACTTGAATTCCCTGTATGTTTGACTAAATATGCTTTCCAACTGCTCACAAATATATTTCTCACCATTATATGTGGATAATAAGATATGTACCATTTTTCACCTATGCCTTCTTCACCAACTGATAATAGTAAATTCCAATTAGTTGGGTAAACCATTTTCGAAACCAGGGAAATACTTTCGTTATACCATTCAAAATATGATAACAAAAAAGTACTTTTTCTTTCCCATAAATCAATGGCATATCTTTCCAAGGTGAATTGTTTTTATATTTCTCATATTCTTTCCTATATGGACTATAATTTCCATGAACCCATGGACGTTCTTCTCCCATAAAGTGGATCAATACTGGATTCTGCCGAATGGCGGTATATTCTATAGCTGTTTTGCAGTAATATTCCGGCTGATAATTTCGGATAAAGTAACGCGGAAAATAGTACAGTGCCGGATTGTAATTGTATGTATGTGATAATTTCTGAATTTCCCCTTTACAGCAATGATTCAAAATATCCTGGTCGTTATAAAGAAGTTTTCCATTTTGTTCTACAAAATACTGAAGAAACTGCTCTGAAATTCTTTTTTCACGCCAATAAGCCAGATTAATCAGCATTACACCGCAGTTGAAATAAGTATCTTCTTCGCCAAGACCAATTTCTGCTTTCTGTTTCTTCGGCATGCAAAGCTCTGGCACTGCCCCAAAGGCTTTGTTCTGCAGATTTATCTTTTCAAGTTCCCAGATATCTCCATTTGCAACTACATCACAATCCAGATACAATATTTTTTCTATATGTTTCGGTAAATAAGAAGCTAAAAACAGCCTTGCCAGAACAATAGAGTGAAATCCTGATGTATTAAACTGAAAATTTATGCGTTCGGCGTAATCAGAAACATTTATAAAATGAATACTTCCACCGCAATCGGCCACCAGATTAATCAGCTGCACTTTGTGCTCATCGGTCAAATCAGGTGAACATATATAAAAATTCATTTCTTTCCCATTTTTTTGATTCATCACTATCGAATTAATAGAAATTCCAAGCAATGAATGATAGGAATCAGTTGCTATATATACAATATTCATAGAATTCCTCTTTCAATCGCATATTCCATTTTATTATAACTCAAAGTACATAATTATAAAAGTCTTATTTCCCTGTTCACATACAAGATACCATCTTTTTCAGTTTTTACAAACTCGCGCATTTTCCTCATCTCTTGTTCTGTTATATTCTTGAAGATGTATTTCAAAATCAGGAATTAACTCAAAAGCTTTATAAGGTGTTGCATCTTTATAAAACCACCAATCAACGTGTGAACCTCTCTATTTAATTCGTCCCCTTGTACGCTGAGCCAGGCCGTATACAGGCACAGTAAATCCTATTGCAATCTTAAATGGCATATGCATATCAGAATCCATTAATGCAAATCTTTTAATATCTTTGGGCTTCTCATATGTAGATATAGAAAACTGTTGCGGATTGTTCGCATTATTTCGACACTCTGTCGTTTTTCACTCACACCTCATTCGACTTCTCACTGCTCTGATAAATTTTCTCAATCCCTCTCGCCACCCACTCCGGCCAGAATTTACGGAACATATAGAGGTCTTCTTCTCTTCGGCCATTCTCTTCGATCAGTTCCGAAGTAGTAGATTCCTGATGAATACGGTGTTCCATCCCGGGGCGGACAGTGTATGCGAATTCGCCTTTTCTTCGGGAAATTTCTTCCCAGGCCTGCCAGTCAATGTTGCTTTTCATGTTATTTTTAAAGGAAAAACTGTCCAGATTTTCTTTTACAAGGGTGACTGCAGGGCAACAGATAGCCGATCCTATAGAGAGAATTCTCCTCCGAACAAAACGGTTTTTCCAAAAGACAGTCAGTTTCAGAGGAGTCAGAAGCAGACGTTTTACCTTAAGAAGCCGGTTAGTTGTCACCGTTTTTCCATTTCGAAGTTCATTATAGTCTGTAAAAATAATAAGAGGATGGCGACATTTCTTCGCAGCTGCCAGCACATCCTCTGTGTAGTTTACATAATATCTGTCATCCTGATGAGCGAGGGTTACAAGCGGTGTTGTTGCACAGCTATAGGCAAAATTCCAATCTCCGGCAAGACCTTTTTCACCGTGGTTTATATGAACAGGTATTCCATACTTCTCACCAATTCCATATATATATGAATTGGGAGTTGAAGTCGCGATCAGAATTCTGGTTCTGACTTTCTGCGCCAGAAGGGACTGTACACATTCTTCCAAATACGGACTCTCACCGTACGCGCATACCGCAAATGTATGAAGATTTATTTTATTACTATTATCAAAATTCTTTAATCCCATATTTTTCATTTTCTCTATAAACTTTTAGATATATGCATTCCAGAACATGTTTGAAAAAGGCTTTCTGCAAAATATCCCCCAAAGTTGTGAGTACAGATTGCTGGAATGATTTTCAAGGAAACCATTGGTCATCTTCCCTCTCCAATACCAATTTCAGCCTCTATCTCCTGCTTTTCTACTTCTTCCCGTTCCAATAACGTCTCTTTCTCATCTACTTTATCAATCTTCTTATTCTCAGCCTTGGAACGAAGCGCAACTTCTGCAGATAACACTCCAATCTTGTCTTCCAGCTGAGATACAATAATAGATAAGGTAAATATTTTTTCCACCAGCAGGAAAATGATCACCAGAAACACCAGATTACTTGGTGACATAATTCCGAATATACGACACAATTCATAGGAAATTTCCGGAAAGATTGCCAGCAAAAGTAAAATGGCCGCAAAAAAAATCCAAAAAATAGCGTCCTCCATTTTGACTTTATTTTTTCGAATTTTTCGAAGAATCCATCCAACAGTCAGAACAGAGGCAATAATAAGTAAACCTTTCAGCGTGTCGCTCATTTTTTGTCTCCTTTCTCTCGTTTACGCACCCATTGAAAAATAAAAATAGAAAAGAACATTTTCATCATATACCAAATGGAATTTTTGAAATCCAGGTAGCTGGTTCCGGCAATTCGCTCGTGCATTTCTACCTGCACTTCTTCAATCTTTACCCCGCAATTCAAAAGGTATGCCAGGGTATCCGGTTCCGGACTGTAATTGATATCGTAGCCAAAGCGTTTGATCATGCGCTTATTAAAAAGGCGCATTCCAGAAGTTACATCTCCAATATATTTCCCGCCTGTGGTTATCATGATGGCGTAGGTAAGCAGCTGACTTCCAATCATTCTGGAATTAACAGGCTTCCGCTGGGTTTTAAATCTAGACCCGATCACAATGTCACAACTGGTCCGCTCCATCTCCGTAATCATATCCTCTATGTACTTGGGATCGTGCTGACCATCGCCGTCCAGCTGGAGAACGTAATCATATCCATAATAGTTCGCATAGCGCATACCGCTTTTGATCGCGCCGGAAAGTCCGGTGTTTACAGGAAGATCCATGAAATTATAACCGCGGCGGGCACATATCTTACGGGTGTCATCGGTGGAGCCATCATTGATCACCACGTAATCATATTGAGGATAATTCTTTTCCAGGTTGTCTACTACCTTTTCTATACATCCAGCTTCATTGTAAGCTGGTATAATGATCAGAATTTTTGATATTGTTTTTATTGAAGCCATGAATTCTCCGTTCTGTGTTTCTCCACAATCTCCACCAGTTCCCGTGCTCTCGCCTCAAAAGAATATTGCTCCTTAATCAGCGGCCACTGCTCGTCGACTTTTGCTTTCACTTCTTCATAGTTGTTCTCAATTTTCTTCACGCACTGGTGGAATTCTTCTTTATTGCTATAGTACAGCACTGCTTCCGGAAAGATTTCCCTGAGCTCATCGCAGCAGTCAGATATTACCGGGAGACCGCAGGCCAGGGCATCGAAAATGCGATTATTCACAAACTGGTAATCCAGCATGTCTTTCCAGTGGTCGTTCAAGGTGACGCGGGCACTTCGGTAAAGGGCGGGAATCTGGCTGTTTTCGATGAAAACGTCCTGTACCATGGTCTTATCCGGACCTAACATGGCTTTCCAGCCGGCACCCCAGATTTTCAGCGGAAGTTTATCCTGTGCTGCCCATAATACACATGGACGGGCCACACCACGGGAATTTCCAATAAATAAATAATCTTTTCCACGGCTGCATTCAGCTTCCTGATCCGGGTAAAAAAGCTCAGTGTCTGTACACTGAAGCAATGGATAAACAGGAACCGGAAGCTTCGCCTGAAGCTTCCTGGCATAATGGCGGGAACCTACGCATACAATATCATAGAGCTGGTATTCTTCTTGAGTAACTATCTCCGGGTGGCTGATATTCCACATAATGTAGAGGCATTTGGTGTTCCGGCGATCCGGACGGTAAAATTCGCAACCTCGAAGTACAAGAACCACATCTGCGTTTACTTCACAGTCCCAGTCTTCGTGCAGGTCAATTATAGTGTACATTCCCATTCGATCCAGGTAACGTTTCAAGGCAACTGCATACGCATAATCGCCCCAACGGATCTTTTTTTCCTCAGGAGCAGGACATTTGATCACCCAGATCTGACGTTCTTTCGCTTCACGCTGCACCTGTGCAGCCCGTTTTCCCCAGTCGTCCCGGCGATGCAGTTCCTGTGACACATATTCCTTCAGCTCCAGCATGGACTGGCTGTTTTTCTGAAGCTCCAGGAGGATTTTTTCCTGGCGTTTATTCTCTTTTTCCAGTTCACGCAGCTTATTGTCCATATAGGTGCGGCTTACCGGAATAAAGCTTCGTAATTTCTGTTTCAGGGTATTCCAAAAGCTCATATAGAAACTCCTTGTATAATAAGTTGTCAATCGGTAAAAATCTGTTTTTGGGTCTTTGCTTTTTATTATAACGAAATATGACAGGAAACGCAACTCCCCACAGTAAATCACCAGCGAACAGTAACCCTTCACAATTTTTTCACGTTTTTTTCTACCTTTTATCACTAGGAAAGTAATTTCGAATTTGCTATAATAGTTTCACGACATCAGAGCATGTTTGAAAAAGGCTTTCTGCAAAATGTGCGTCACAATTTGTGGGATATTTTATCCCCCTCTTTATTCAATGAATGCATCAAACTTTTCTGGCATTATAAATCTTAGGAGGATACCGAATTCATGCGAAGAAAAAAGAGCTTACTAATACCGGCTGTGCTGGCTTTTTCCCTTTGCACCGGTGCTGTTGTTCCAGTACTGGCGGAGGAGACCTCGCAGACAGCTGATGCAGCAGCTATGACAAATACAGATAATGAACAAGAGGCATCAGCGGGCAGCACTGACGGCACTGCACAGGAGACAACCGATACTTCTGATTCCCCTTATGAAAAAGGCACCATCACAGACACTGATTTTCAGAGTGAGTGGCTGAATCTGAAATTCACACCGCCGGAAACAGTAGTCATGAATACAGAGGAAGAGCTTCAGTCTGTTATGAAGCAGGGCCAGACTACTCTGGAGGAAGCTTCCGGCGTGGAACTTGGAGAAGATGCTTTGTCCAGCACTGTTTATGAAATGATGGCTTCTTCCATCTCTGGTTTTCCTAATGTTTCCTTAGTTGTCGAGGATGCTTCTTTAGAGAATATGACTGTTGACCAGTATTTTCTGGCTGCACAGCAGATGTTGGATGCTACCGGGATGGGCTATACTTATTCAGACGTAACAGATATACAGATTGCCGGGCAGGATTTCCGTGTTATGGAAACAAGTGTGGCAGTCAATGACTATGAAGTTCTTCAGAAATATTGTACCCGCAAACAGGGAGGAAAGTTTGTCTCCATTATTTTATCATACACCACAGATACCACAGCAGAAGCAGATGAAATTCTGGCAGCTTTTACTCCATTAAATACAGACACGGAGGCTGCGCCTGCAGAATAAACTATGGTCTATACTCCCTTAACCATAAAAGCCATAAAAATTGCATATAAAGCACACGAAGGACAATACGACCAGAGTGGGGTTCCTTATATTCTTCACCCGGTTCATCTTGCAGAACAAATGACAGATGAAACTACCACCTGCATTGCCCTGCTTCATGACGTTCTAGAAGATACTGCCCTGACTCTTCCTGATCTGGAAGCGGAATTTCCAAAAGAGATCACAGAGGCAGTCCAGCTGCTTACACACGCTCCTTCCGATGATTATCTGGATTATGTGCGCAGACTTTGCGAAAATCCGCTGGCTCGTAAGGTAAAGATTGCGGATCTCGCCCATAATTCAGATGAAACACGGCTTTCTTCCGTCACGCCAGATCCAATGCAGCTAAAGCACTGGCGGACGAAGTATGCAGCTGCAAAGGAGATCATACAGGAATACGAGAATATCCCATAAAGTAGAACTCCAGACTATGTAAAAAGGTACTCTGTTATATTAATATCAATTATGTTGATACCAATATAACAGAGTACCTTTTTTATATTTTGCAAAAGCAACTGTTAAATTTTTATTATTTCACCCGCAAAATCGACCTCACCAGTTCCAGATGCGGCCTGTCTGCATCCTTCTGGAACACGGCCACATGGTTCAGGTCTGCGCCTCCATCTGTATATGCCGGAAAAAGAAAGCCGCACTCCGGCTCACCTGGCTCGTATTCATCTGCAAGAGGACAAATTACACAGATCAGATATTCAAAAACAGCTTCTGATTCCCCCAGCCGCTCCTTATCTGCTGCCTTTGCCGGAATATCATATCTGTCGTGGAAAATATAAACTGCATAAGGTCTCCTGCTTTTATAATTCTCCATTACAAGATCATAGAAGCTGTCCATAAGAGCATCGTTTTTCAGCCCACATTCCCGGATTGCCATCAAAAGCTGCCACACGGTTCCTGGCCTTCTGTCTGCATCTGCAAATTCATAACGTTTCAGATTTACATTTGTTGCTGCAAAGGGAACTACCTTGGCAAGCTCAATGTTTTTCTTCTTTTCTGCGGCAGACAGCTTTAAAAAATTCACGTTAAAGCTGCCGTCAAAGTCCCCGTCCTTATCCACATAACATCCCGCAATCCTTGTAAAAGAACTCCGGGCAACATTCATCCTCCTGGTCAGCGCCAGCATATCTTCACGGTCGATTTTGTTGGTCATGGTTTTCTCCTGTGTATACGCAAAATGTTTTTTCTATTTTACCATTCCTATGCGCTATACACAACTGAAAGTAAAAATATCTCCATTTAAAACGCTTTTCTAATCCGCTCCAACGCCTCTGTCAGCGTTGCCCTTGGACACGCCACATTAATCCTCTGGAATCCTTCGCCTGCTTTTCCGAAAATCTTTCCACTGTCAAGCCAAAGTCTGGCCTTGTTAAGGATCAAATCCTCCAGTTCCTCAACAGTCAAGCCTGTCTCACGGAAGTCTAGCCACACCAGATACGTGCCTTCCAGATCTGTCATCTTTACCCCAGGCAGATATTTTTCCACATACTCTTTTGTGTAGTTGATGTTCGCCTCCACATAAGCATGCATCGCCTGGTACCACTCTTCTCCCTTGGAATAAGCGGCCTCTGTTGCCACCAGTCCCAGAACCCCAAGCTGGCTGATTCCTGCCGCATCCAGCTGCTTCCGGAATTTTCGGCGAAGCTCCGGATTGGGAATAAAAATATTGGAAATCATCATACTTGCAAGATTGAAAGTTTTACTTGGAGAAGTGCAGGTAATGGAAATATCCTGAAACTCCTTTTTCAGACCGGCAAACACCTGATGCTTTCCCTTAAAAACAAAATCCTGATGGATTTCATCACTGACAACGGTCACACCATTCTTTACGCAGATATCTCCTAATTTTTCCAATTCTTCTGCGCTCCACACTCTTCCCACCGGATTGTGGGGATTACACAGGAAAAACAGTTTCACATTTTCCTCCACGATTTTCTTCTCAAAATCCTGAAAATCGGTGTGATAACGGTTGTCTTCTCCTTGATAAAGGTTGCTGCTCACCACTTTTCTGCCATTATCCTGAATAACTTCTGAAAAAGGATAATAAACGGGAAGCTGGATCAGCACACTGTCTCCCGGCTGCGTGTATGCTTTCACCGCCATAGCCAGGGCAAAAACAACTCCTGGCGTTTTAATCAGCCAATCCTCCCGGACGTCCCAATTGTGATGAGTCTTCATCCAGTTTGCCAAGATTTCAAAATAAGGGGTCTGCACCTCACTGTATCCGAAAATTCCCTCTTTTGCACGCTCTACCAGCGCATCCTCAATATAAGAAGAGGTCTCAAAATCCATGTCTGCGACCCAAAGAGGCAGCACATCTGCCGGCTTGCCCCTTTTTACTGCAAAATCATATTTCAGACATCTGGTATTTTTTCTGTTAATCACTTTATCAAAATCAAGATTTCTTTCCGCCATATAATTCTTCCTCTGTTTCTGCAAATACTTTTTCAAATTCATCAAGAAGATCCTGGGCATCCTCGATTCCAACAGAGAGGCGAAGGGTTGCCTCTGTAATTCCGTTGCGTTCCCGTATCTCCTTCGGCACATCCGCATGCGTCTGGGTAGTTGGATATGTGATCAACGTCTCCACACCGCCAAGACTTTCTGCAAACTTGATCATCCGCACTTTTTCCAGAACAGAAAGGGCAAACTCCTTGCTTTCCAGCTGGAAGGTAAGCATGGAGCCAAATCCTCTGGCCTGCTTTTTCATAATCTCATATCCCGGGTGATCTGGTAATCCCGGATAGATTACTCTGGTCACTGCGCTCTTTGTTTTCAGCCATTCTGCGATTTTGAAAGCATTTTTCTGTGCCTGCTCCATGCGGATTCCAAGAGTTTTGATACCGCGGAGGATCAGCCAGCTGTCAAAAGGAGCCAGGCCGGAGCCTGTGGTTTTAATAAGAAAACGAAGCTTTTCGCTAATATCCGCTCTGTTGGTTACCAGAAATCCTGCCAGGGTATCATTATGTCCGCCCAGGAATTTGGTTCCGCTGTGCACTACAATGTCCGCTCCCAGTTCCAGTGGATTCTGGAAATATGGAGATAAAAATGTATTGTCTACTATGAGAAGGAGATTATGTCTTTTTGTAATTTCCGCAAGTGCCGCAATATCAGTGACATTCATCATGGGGTTGGTTGGAGTTTCAATATAAATTGCTTTTGTGTTTTCGTTTACATAACTTTCCACATTTTCTTTCCAACAGTCGATTCTGGAAAAATGGATCCCGTTTTTCGAAGAAACATTGTCAAAAAGCCGGATGCTTCCGCCGTACAGGTCTGCATCTATGATCAGATGGTCTCCTGGTTTAAACAGCTCCATTACCAGAGTGATTGCTGCCATTCCAGTGGAAAAAGCCAGTGCATCGATTCCGTTTTCCAAAGTTGCTACAATTTTTTCCAGATGCTCTCTGGTCGGGTTCTGCAGTCTGCTGTAGTCAAAGCCTGTACTCTGGCCTACTGCCGGATGCTCATATGTTGCTGTCTGATAAATCGGAAAACTGATAGAGCCATAATTGTTACAACAGCCTTCCTCTTCTTCCAAATGTAAACATTTTGTATTGATTCCTCTTGCCATGATTTTCCTCCAGATTCGTATGATCGCGTTCAGAGAAATGTTTTCTCTCTTTTTTGTCTGAACATATCATAGCAAGATAAGAGGATTTTGTATAATTCATTTTACCTTGAGTTCGTTATAGAATATTGCTATATCTGATTAGATATGTTAGATTTTGTGTATTGCCAATTTCAGAGCGTGTTTGAAAAAGGCTTTCTGCAAGATGTGCGTCACAATTTGCGGGAATACTTTTTCAAACACGCTCTAAAACACCCTCTGCACCAGCAGCATATACAAAATCGTTCCACCGCCAATACTAAGCAGTGTATTCTTTTTCCACTTATGCAAAAATACGATAAACAAAATCGCAATGGCTTCTGGCAGCCCATAAGGTCCGCTTCCGTTCCTTCATAGTTACACTCTTCGCGATGCACAGAAATCATGTTTCCCATGTTTTCGCACCGTACTTCTTGGGTTTTCTGTAAACGAAGTTCACAAAATATCTCTTGGGATGATATCTGCTGAATAGGAGCAGGCATTAATTACCGGCCAGTTCCCTGATAGCATCTGTCAAGGTCGTGTACTGCTCTTTCACCTGCGCGTAAAGCTCATCACTTCCTGCGGTTTCTCTTCCTCTTAATACCTCCGTAAGCTCTGCACTGACCTTATACAATTCTGTAAATCCAAGGTTCAGGCACACACCCTTCAGGGTATGGGCTGCACGGAATGCTTTCTCTCCATCCTGTGCGGCAAGACCATCTGTCAGCTCCTGAAAACTTGGATCATTAAGAAATTTCACCGCAAATCTTTTCACAAGCGCTTCGCTTCCCAGTCTTTTCAGAACTCCATCGTAATCTGAGCCAACTTTCTCATAACATTCTTTTATTGTCATTCCAGCCTCCTTAATTTTCATTCCGGTTCCCTATGTAACTGCTTTCTGCACTTTATTATATTAAATTGAAAGAAATTTGTCCACAGGTTTCTAGAGCGTGTTTGAAAAAGGCTCTGACATTACGCATCAGACCTGGAATAAGCATTCTTCATCTGATTACTCAGCTCATAAAGCACTTTATTCAGTGTGTCAGAAGCCTCTTTTTTCACCATATCCGCAATTTCCTGGTTGGCCTGATGGCGAAGGGACATTCGCTTCGCTGCGTCAGACTCTTTTTCCAGAAGAGCGTCATATTTGCCAATTAGCTGGTGGCCTTTTGACATTACACACTCCTGATAACGTTCAATATGAAAAATGGAGCTCTTATAAGAAGCATCTGCCATGGCACCGATCATGCGGCTTACCCAGTAGAAACTGTCAGTGGTTACTTCCCTGGTGGTGCTGGAAAAATAGTCCGGAGTGGTATCAATTGTGGCATAAAACGGCACCAGCACATTAAATGCATTGGATGCAAATGCAACCCATTCCAGAATATTGCAGTCCTTTTCCATGCCTGGTCTCATCTGGATCAGAGACAGGAAATCTGTACGGTTCACACCGATAGAACGGAATGCTCCGCGCTGTTCTTTTTCTCCATAGGAAGCATATGGATCATAAGAGGTTCCCTGATAATGGGAGGACAATACATATTTCACATCCTCTACAGTAATCTTTTTTTCCGGAATCATGCACCATGGCAGATCATCAGAATATGGAGTAAATTCTGCATTTACGCCATCCCAGATTTTTGTCTTCGGATTCAGGTTTCTCAGCATATACCATGCACGAGGAGTATTATAAACATGGTCGGAATCGTCATGGCTTCCGAACGCATCTCTTGGATTCAGTACACCATCCATGGAAAGATCCAGGTGATTTTTGCTGATAAATTCTTTCAGGTCAGCGGAACACATGTATTCCAGATCCGCATATTCCTCACATGGGCACCGATATTTTTCCTGATCCCGCAATGCCTTTTCCAAGTCAAATTTATCAATTCCAAGCTGATTTGGCATTACTACATATGCCTCATCCGGAACCTTTCTTGCCATCCAGTGATGGCCGCCGATGGTTTCCAGCCACCAGATTTCGTTTTGATCCTGGAAAGCAATTCCATTCATCTCATAGGTTCCGTATTTCTCCAGAATGCTTCCAAGGCGGATTACCCCTTCGCGGGCGCTATGGATGTATGGAAGAACAATGGATACAATATCTTCCTCTCCGATTCCACCGGCTGCTTCCTCCTTACCGTCCTTTGCAGGCTGATAGGTTACCAGAGGATCCGCGCCAAGTACCCGGGGATTGGAGGTAATCGTTTCTGTAGCAGTCATTCCCACATTTGCCTCATTTACACCGCTAGCTGCCCAGATTCCTTCGCCGTCTACTGCATTTGGCACAGATGTATAGCCCATTGGATCATCTGGAAGATCAATTTCCACATGAGAAATCACAGATTTATATTTCCGCGGCTGTTCCTCCGGATGAACCACCACAAATTTTTTGGGCATATAATGGCCGGAACCGGAATCGTCATTTCTTGCGATCATAGTAGAGCCATCATAAGACGCCTTTTTTCCAACTAAAATTGTAGTACAACCCATTTAAATTTCCTCCTGAAAATATTTCGTAATCTACTATGCTCTATGTTAGCACAATCCAACGTTTTATGGAATACAGGATTCCGGAAATCATTTATTTAACGGTTGTATTGCCTGCCATTAAGCTTTATACTTATGTTATTCCCAGAGCAAAATGATACGCGAAAGAATCCGGCCCGTCAGGGCTTTTCTATAACTTAAAGGAGAATTCCTTATGCAGACATCTAAAGATTATTTGCATGTTTTTCTTGATATGGGCGACGCTCTGTTAAACAGCGGCGCAGAAATTTTCCGGGTGGAGGACACCCTGAACCGGATGGGTTATGCCTGTGGTGCTACCCATATGAACGTTTTCGTCATCACGTCCAGCATTGTTATTACTATAGAATTTCCCGGAGATGGCGCACGGACGCAGACACGGCGCATTCATGAATGTGGGGGGAATGATTTCACCAAGCTGGAGCAGCTCAATGACCTGAGCCGCCGTTTCTGCAGTCATCCGGTTTCTGCTGCGGAGCTGCGAAATGAATTTGAGAAGATCAATGCAAACAGGCCTAAGCCTCTTTGGAAACTGCTTGGAAGCGTTCTTGCAGCCAGCAGTTTTGCCCTTTTCTACGGCGGCACTATTCCGGATGCCATTACTGCCGGCGTTTCTGCAATCCTGATATGGAGCCTGCAAAAATATCTAAGACCAGTATGTATGAACGAGGTTACTTTCCAGTTTGCAGCATCTTTTCTCACTGGCTGCGCCATTTGCGGATTTACTTTTCTCTGTCCTTTCCTTCACATGGATAAGATCATGATTGGTGATATTATGCTTCTGATTCCAGGACTTATGTCAACTAATGCAATCCGCGATGTACTCATTGGTGATACCCTTTCGGGTATTATCAGGCTGATCGCCGCGTTACTTCTTGCAGCAGCACTGGCGCTTGGTTTTATGGGCGCAATTATTCTTTTTGGGAGGTTTGGACTTTGATCACAATGACGGTTATACAGCTGATTACCGGAGCTATCGGATCTGTGGCTTTTGGTCTTCTTTTTCACATGAAAACTAAATATCTGCCGCTGGCTGCTGCCGGTGGTTTTCTTAGCTGGCTGGTCTTTCTCTTCGGGAAGAGTCTGTGGGGAAGTGTTTTTCTTCCGGCACTGCTGGCTGGTTTTATTGCAGATGTGTATGCGGAAATCCTGGCAAGAATCTGCAAGGAAACTTCCACTTCTTTTTTCGTTACTTCCGTGATTCCGTTAATTCCCGGAAGTACCCTTTATTACTGCATGAGCAGTATTGTAGAGGGAAATCCCATGCAGGCACTTAAATATGGGAGGGACACCTTTCTCTTCGCATTTGGAATCGCCGCAGGGATGAGTATTGCATGGGCGATCTGTTATTTTCTGAGAAGTGTTAAAGCACGATAGTTTCTTATTCACAGTTTCTGGATTTCCACCTTGCGATTCCGCCAGCCCTTTTTCCAAACCATGAGAAAAACCTGAAAATCCAGGCTGTCTCTGGCTGTTGTAAAGGGCTCTTCTCTTAATATTTCTGCATGGATTCCGTCCCGGGCCAGTTTTTCCTGCATTTTTCCCGCTTTTGACAGCAGACTTTTTAACTGCTGATCAGCCTCATTTCCAAAATTCCGGTCAGGATAAGCTGCCGCTGCGCTTTTTATTTTTCCAGTAAGAAGATCAATCACTGCACTATGCTTATTCTTGTGTAATGCCCTGGCAAAAATCCTGGCGATAAATGTAGCTGGAAATTTCTTATAAACATGCAATAACCGAAGCAGAGAAAAATCCCGGGCTTCTTCTGCTAGCTCTTCCATTACTTGAAATGCTGCTGCAGACGGCTTCCAGGGGTCTTCCTTTGGCACAATATACTGTTTCGGCACTGCCGGATAACAACAATAATTCAACGGTGGAAAGTCCGCCAGCTGCACAAGTGCCCTTTCTTCTTCTGTACAAAACTCTTCTCCCAGATATTCCAGCTTATCTCTTGCAATGGCGATCCGATATTCCAGCTGACGCAGATATTCATATCCAGGCACCCAGAAATGACCGATCTCCCCATAGTTATAAAGATAAACCTCCAGATCCAGCATTCTGAAAAACAGAGTGACTACGTTCTCCCCCTGCCATACTACCAGTATATATTCATCCCCTTCCTGACTTAAGGATGATTTCAGAGGGCCTTCATAATTCTCCAGATAAGAGCCTGTAAGTCTGGCATCCCGGAAAATGAGAAAGCTTTCTACGGCATCATTCATCAAATAAACAAGGCGGATATCACCTGGAATTTTCTCTTTTCCCACTCTGGCAAGGCTGTCTTTTTCGCCCTGTTTTCCCTCATTATTTTCATATGTCTCATAACATTCCCATTCAGCCTGTGCTCCGTTTTCTTTCGGAAACAGCAATTCAAATTGCTCCTGTTCCAAAAGCTCCTCCAGCATTTCAAATGTATCCTGCATCTTGTGATTACCTCAAACTGTTCGATTCCTGTTTCCAATTTCACTTTTTATTATATGGGTATCTGACAGAAATGTCAAAATAACGACAACAGATATATAGCTATAAAATAAATAGCATACAATTTACAGCTTACATTTTTCATATATTTTCTATATACTTTATATTATGGATAAAGAAGCTGTCGTTCCATAATATAAGAACCCGCAGGCAATCAGGAAGCGGTGAAACCGTTCCATAGATTGCCAGAGCATGTTTGAAGAAACTGTTTGAAAAGGGTTTTCTGCAAGATGTGCGTCAGAATTTGCAGAAGATTTTGTTCAAATTGGAAAGCAGCTTAAATGCGTGTAAAATCGCAGGTAAGCCGGTTCGGCACCTGTTAAAAAGATTGGAGAACGAATATGAATCAGATTGATTACGAAAACTTAGGATCCCGAATGAAAGAACTGCGAATCAAAATGAAGCTTACCCAGGCAGAAGTTGCCAAAGCTCTGAATGTAACTCCTGGCTATATCAGCAACGTGGAGAATAACCGTACTGCAATGTCCCTGCGTATCCTTATTTATTATGCAAGACTGCTGAACATCTCCCTGGATTCCCTGATTGGCAGAATTGATTCTGAATACCGTGAAACTGCCCTGGACCGCGAGATTTCCGAGCAGGTACATAAAATGAGTATTCCAGAGAAACAAAAGCTTCTGAAAACCATGAAGGTATGGATGGAAGAAGATTGATTCTGAACGTAAAAGGGGCTGTCTATTTCCCGACAGCCCCTTTTGTAACTTTATGGTGTTTATAGTATTATATCAGATTTTATTCCCCATTTCTGTGATAGTATCACATACTTTTCTTTTTTACCTTGCGGACAAGTTTTCGGACCAGAACTACAATAAGGATAATAATTACAAGGAAGAGCAGGCAGATCAACACGATCATTACTGAGAATCTATTGGGATTTTTTACCAGATCAATAATATTTGTGCTGTCATCTACAACCTTACGGTTATGAGTGGCTGCATAATATTCCGGTACATTGGCAATTCCATCCCCGTCTGTATCTTCAAAGGACTTCATATATCTTGCAATGGCATCCCACGCCTTTAATTCTCTGCCGTCTTCCATGATTGCCTGGTCTTCCAGATTTTCAATGGGATTGCCGTCCTTGTCCTTTGGTTCAAGAGACAGCAGGCCATAGGACATTTTCATCACAGAGCCAAGCATTTGTCCTGTATACAAATCGGTCACAACATGATACAGCTTATCATCCTGGATTTCGATTCTTTCTCCGTCCTCTCTGGTCAGATAACAGTCCGTCACCTTGTTCAGAATCATTCGGTGAGGATTGTATGTAAAATTCAATCCGCTGCAATATAATCTTGCAGTTGTCATAAAATCTGAAACAGAAGCGTCTACTTCTGCTACCAGCTTCAATTCTTTTCCTGTCAGATATGCATTGATAAGAGGATATCCTGCTACACCGTCTTTTCCAATTCCCAGAGAAAACGAATTGTAAACATCTTCTACTGTAATATCACCTTTCGTGTATGTATCACGGACCGTTCCGCTTGGTACAACCGCTACGTCTACCGGATTTCCATCGTAATACTCTGAATTTTCCACAGCATATACGTACGCATCAGACATAATATCGCCAAGATTCAGTTCTTCATGCTTTGTGCCCATCTCTTCCAGACTGTTGAATTCAACATCGTTCTGAGCCAGAACCTCATCCCTGGTGTACCCAAAATCTGCAAGATAATTAGTGTCTACTGTATCCATTAATTTATCAATGCGTTTCTGTGTTTCCTGATCCGGCTTGATCTCATCAGACACAGGAATCAGCTCGTAGGAGGTCATTTCCCAACGTCCGTCCTCCTTCTGTGTCATCGAAAGTGATCCAAGATTTCTTCCATACTCACCGCAGGATACAATATATGTATTCCCATGCTTAATGGCTTCATTCAGCTCTGTATGGGAATGTCCACTGATGATCAGATCCAGATCCGACACCTTTTTTGCAAGAATTTCATCCTCTGACTTGTCCTCGTCCTCCCAGGTTCCTCCATGGGACACACATGCGATCATATCCACATTCTCGTTTTTCTTAATCTCAGTTACCGTCTGCTTTACTGCCTCTACCGGATCTTTAAACAGAAGTTCACATGTAGGCGCACATTCCAGGGCATCTTTTCCAAACACGCCAACCACAGCAATCCTTGTATCGCCCTTCTGAATTACCACATAATCCTTCACACCGTATGCTTCAAATGCTTCTTTGATCTGCTTCTGCCCATCATTTAAGCCATCTTTCTCCATAGCGTCCCAGTCCACATTGCACACTGCGATCTCCGGCACTGTCTCACTGGAATTTATGGCTGCCTTCAGCATATTTGCCAGTCCCTTTGACCGGTAGTCGTATTCATGATTTCCAAAAGTAGTCACATCATACCCCAGATATCCCAGCATTCGAAGCTCCGCTGCCTCCGTATCATATACGGTCTGGATCAATGTACCCATGGAAAAATCTCCGCCATCCAATACCAGGGTATCTGGATTGTCTTTCTTCTTTTCATCTATCAGGGTTTTTATTTTCGCAAAACCGCCAACTTCTTTTTGCTGTCCATCCACAATTGTTGAAAAGCTGTCCAGATGGGAATGTATATCATGGGTAAACAAAACGTCTACCTTTTTCGTCCCGGCTGCTGTCACAGGAATATCCAGTACAAGCAGAAGCAGTATTGCAATTGTTAATACAATTGACAAAATTCGTCTCCGTGTCTTCATAATTTCTCCTTTTTGTTCAAAAAATTTTCTTCTGATTTCTACAGCATTTCTTCTGCCAGCATCTCCTGATATCCGGCTGTCCTGAATTTTCTAATCAGCGCTGCCACGGGCTTTAACCTTTCATCCGTTACCCGTTCCAGTATCTTCAGCCGCTTCGGTGATATAACCTCTTCAGACCTGCACCTTTCATAGTCAGCAGCTTCCATATGCCAGTAATAAAATTCGCCCTTATAATACTGCGAAAGTTTCTGTGCGATCAACACACCTTCCGGATCCAGATCTCCTGCATAATAAACTCGGGTTTCGGATTTTGCAAATAAATCCAATGCTATCAACCCCGCCAGTCTTGGCTGACCGTTCATACACATATAGGCTTTTCCTTTTTGATCTGTTTCTTCTTTTCCACAAAGCATTGCAAAAATCGAAGGATTTTCCACAATATATATTTCGTTTCGGGGACAATGAAGTGACTCCCATTCTGTAAGCACTGCAAGAGGAACCTGTACAATGTGCTGTTCTTCTAAAAAGCCTGCCATACCTTTATGATAAGTTCCATCTTTTTTCACAGCCTGCACCTGATACATCATCGCATAATTGGAAACATCATCCAGCATAATCCCTGCCAGCAGATAACTTTTCTGACGTTTATACGCAGGAAATATTGCAGATGTCTCTACTGTAATTCCTCTTATTTCCAGATCCATCTGTATGATCTGGTATAAAAAATTCCCATCGGCTGTTCCAATATCAAACGCATGTGGATTACCTGTCAGCATAGCTGCAAATACGGCAAGATACATCTTTGTGTTGCGATATGGCAGATTGTTATAGATTTCTGCTCCAAACCGCAGCGTCCTGTCCCATTTGGCCAACTCCTGATTCCCATTGTCTTTCACAATGCTTCGCAACGATTCTAAGGCTGCCTCTGCAGGAGTTTCTTCATAGTCTCTCTGAAAAATCTCCCATATACGCTCTTTCTCCTGTTCCCGCAAGGATTTTTGCTCCTGTCTTCCAAGCAATGGCTCTTCGAAGAAATTCTCTAACAGGCATTCCGGCGTTATCTCTTTATATCTGCTTGTTTCCAGCGCCTGTCTGAATTTTTCTGCTGACACCGTTACACTTTTCTGACTGTGAAAAGATTTTCCGAAAAATCCTTCCAGCTCTTCAATATCTGTTGGTTTCAGATTCTTCAGAATTACTTTCCCACCAAACCTTCCGTAAGAAATATATTTCTCCCGGAAGCCTTTCAGAACCTTCTCCCAGACCGGGCTCAGGCGAAAATAAGCCAGACAGTCTTTCATTTTATTCTCAGATTTATACTCCTGCTGCCTGTCCAAGCTCTATTCCTCTCTGTTCTACTTCTTCCTCGTGTTCTAACAATTCTTTCCTGCAGCCATTCCATAAATAGGGCATAACAGTTACGAATTTCGCATTTCCCGGACGGATTAACTGATAAATTGCCAATGCATCCAACGTATCGCAATCTCCCCACAGAACCTGTGAGTTAATAATAAAATCAAACTGGAATTCTGTCATCAGACGGAACATATCACGAATATTCTTATTATCAACTCCGGCAAATGCCTCGTCCAGAGATATCAATCTCGGTGCATCTTCTCTTCCTCCCTGATACTTGGCCACAACTGCAGAAAACAGCGGTACATACATGGACATTGCTTTTTCCCCGCCACTGAAGGTTCCAAATACACTATTTGTCAGCTCCTTCTGACGTTCTCCGTTTTTCTGGGAAAACAGCTGAAATTCAAACCATTTACGGTAATCCAGCGTATCCTTCATGATCTGATAGAAGGATACCATTCCCGCACTGTCTTTCGCATTTCTTCGTGCCTCTGCCACTTTGGAACGGAAATGGGCAGACAATCTGGCTGCCTCATCTTCACTCATCAGCCGATAATCTTTCTTCAGTAATTCTACCAGTTCTTTCGTATCCAGCTGGTCTTCCTGTTCTGCAGTCTTACTTCGCCATCTAAGGCTAAGCTTTAATCCGCTGGATGTATTCATACCGTTCATCAGGGAATTCATCTTCTGTACCCATGTATTAGACCCGTTAATCTTTCCACGGATTTTTCTGCTTACCGTATTGGCAAGAATGTCTTCAAACAACTCCCGGTCTCCATCTTTGATCAGATTCTCAAGTTCTGTAATGTCTTCTTCAAGATGCAAAAGAAGACTGGCAAATGATATCTTTACGCCTTGATATCTGGCCGAAATATCCAGTCGTTTTGCAGGAAATTCCGTTTGTTCTTCTTCCGTAAACAACTCATTCTGCATTAAATGATAGTCTGTAAGAAAGCCTCTGTTTTCAAAATATACCTTATTCAGATCGCGGATCACACTGTCTTTATCCAGCGCTTTTACATCTGATTCCAGATAACTTCTGATATGTCCGGCATCTTCCGGTATCTCTTTGGGTATTTCCACATAATGCAAAGCCTTTTCCATATCATAGCATTCTGAAAAGTATTTCGTTTTCTTTTCATATTCTTCAATTTTCTTCTGGTTTTCGTCTAAGCGCAGTGTCAGTTGTCCCACTTCATCTTCTTCATGTGTCTGTCTGCTTACGCATACACGTAATTGCTCCGGATACTCCTGCAGCCAGTTAATACATGCATCAAGCCGTTCTTTAATTTCTTCGTAATCCGTCAGACGTAATTGTTCCTGGATGGAAGTCTGTTCTTCTGTTTTTCTCCTGATTTCTTTTTGAAGCTCCTGCAGATCATACCGTATCTGTTCCATATCTGCATCCAGATCTTCCAGATGTTCTTTTCGCTCTCTCAGATACATCAGACTTCTAAGATACATTTCGTGTGCGGCAATCAGGCTGATCAAATGCTTTCCATATTCCTCTGCTGCTTTTTTTGCTTCTTTAAATATATCATAAGAACAGGTCAGATATAGTGCTTCTGCAATTTCCAGTGCTTTCTTTTTCTTTTCTTTCAGTATCTCGGCCAGTTCACGGATCTGATATTCCAGTTTATCACTCTCTCGCTTCAGCTGTTCGCACTCTCGTTCCTCGGCCTGCAGCATCCGAAGTGCTTCTCTCATATCTGTGTCTTTCGGAAGATTCTCGTATTCTTTTCTGAGAATAACTTTTCTGTCAGACAGCTTTCTATGCAGTTCCTCCAGCTGCTGTAATGCGGTTTCCAACTCTGTGATTCTCTGTCTGCACTCTTCTATCTTTGCCTGTCTGTGTTTTTCACGGGCCTTTGTTCCAAGGAATCCTGCCTCATATTCTCCTGTTACAGTTCCGGCAAGCACTCCCATTCCGTAAGTTCCATCTTCTGCAACCGTAAACAAGCTCTCACTATCATATGCAATACTTCCGAGAATTCCGGTCAGACGCTGATTGGAAAATATGTCGTTCACTTCTTCATTCAGTTCCAATACATCTAACAGACTTCTGTCTGGCTGCAAATTCTTCTGACTGTTCTTGCAGACAAACAGATAGTGATCTTCACATCCTTTTTCTGTTTTCAGAACCTGCTCTTTGTATTGCTCATCTATTACCAGTGCATCCAGAATTCCCATCTTTAATAAAGCTTCTTCCAAACGGTTACAGGCTTCTTCTTCCAGATTATCTCCAAATTCTATGACCTTGTAAAATTCCTGATATGGAATTCCAAGAGCATCCAGTCTCTTACGGTTACGTATAACTGCCTCTGAGCGTTCCGGCTGTGGTTCTTTCTGATTCTCCCATTCAGCCAGATCAGCCCTTACTTCTTCCAATTCCTTTTTTGTATTCTGGCTCTCTGTATCATTTACCGAAAGTTCAGCTTCGATTTCCCCATTTTTCTTGATCCATACATCTGCAATCCTCTGACGAACTTCAGCAAAATCAGAAGATTCCTTATACGCATCTGCAAATATACTTAATTCTCTTAATAATTCTTTTTCTAATGCCAGCTCCTGGTTTGCACCGTTCCACTGATACAATGCTTCTTTCCATTCATTCTGTGTCTGCACAAATACAGATTCCAGTTCTGACACTTTTCTCTGAAGAGTATCCAGTTCACGAATCCGTCTTTCTCTTTCTTTTATCAGATCATCTTTCTGTCTTTCCAGGTGATCTGTCTCTGCCAGTATCTCTGTTCCCTCATTAATTTTTTCTTTTGTGTTATCAAATTGCTGCTGGTGTAAATTGAATTTGTATGGTTCTTCCGGATGTTTTTCCAGCTCTTCCTTCATAAATGCATGCTCTTCAAAGGCCATGGTATCAGCCTCATCCTGCATCTCTTCTATAAGCTCTTCCAGTTCTTTTTCTTTCTCATATTTCCTGTCTTCTTCTGTTTTGATCTGATTCTGTGCATCCTGATATTGAGTCTGTTTCTGCTCCAGGAATCTCTGTTTTTCCATTAGATTTTTTTGTTGTCCGTTTAATTCCGTAATCAGCTCCGCTTCTCTTCGCTTCAATGCTACAGCGTCACTTTTATTCAGAGATTCTTTTTCTTTCTCCATGGATTCACGTTTCGCATCCAACTCCTGATGTTCTATTTTCAGAGCTTCAATCTTCTTTTTGCATTCACACAGCTTTTTCTCCTGTTCTTTTTGCTGTGTCCTTGCATTTTCCAATTTTAGCCCAGCCTGTTCGCAGCGTTCTGCTTTTTCATATAATAATTTCTGATTATATTTTGAAAATACTGCCTGAATCTTTTCTGCTGCCTGTCTGGCTTCTTTCCTGTTTTTCAGATTCATGGTCATGGTATCCATATTTTCAATGGCTTCCGACATAGGACGTAGGTCATCATCAGACAGGGGCTGAAGGGAATCACTTAAAATATCATTGATTACAGATGGCTTAAAATCCTTGGAAAGCTTCGGTGTACGCAGCTGAATCAAAAGATCTATCATTTCCTTATATTCTTCTGTTGTCTCAAATCCAAAAATCTGGCGGTTCACATATTCCATATAATCAACCTGTCTGTCAATAACGCGGCCGCCATCCCCAATCCTGTTTTCCAGCTCTTTTTTGGAAAGTGTAACCTTTTCTCCTGAATCCTTGTATAAAAAGAAATCCTTACCGATACGTCTTCCATCGGTCAGGCTAAAATACCATTTGTCCAGATTCTTTCCTCTTCTTGCGCGGATACCCATTCCAATCGTTAAATATGTGTCACTGTTTTGTCTTTTAAGCTCCAGATACAAATAGCCAGTGCGTTCTTCACGTCCGTCATCTTCTTCCAGAAGATAGCTGCTCATCTTACGGTCCCTGGAACCGAAGGGATCCAGTCGTTCCGGACTCATATTTCCATCCAGAAGAAGAGGCACCACACTCTGCATGGTTACTGATTTTCCCGATCCATTTGAACCTCGAAGGAGCATTCTGCCCTTCACAAACGGGAATTCCTGTTCGTCATAATACCAGAAATTAATCAGTCCGATCTTATTTGCCTGCCATCTGCTATTCATCATTTCTTCCTCCCATATAATCCTCCGGATAGCTTCCCTGTATTTTTCCGGTGAGCGGACATATTTTTATATGATGAGCGAGTTCTTCTTTTCTTATGAACATCCACAACTCCATCTCATCCAACACACTTTTTACAAATTCCCCTTCCGGCATCTCGCGATAATTTTTCGAAAATCCACTTCCATATTCCTGTTTCATTTCTTTTATCATATTTTCAAATTCAATCTGATCTATAAGACAGGTTTCATCCAATCCGGTCTTCCATTGACCCTTCTCAATTTTCTTGCGTATTTCACGAAAACACAAAAGCAAAATATCGGATATGGAATTATTGCCGGGAAATACCGTTCCCATCCTGCAGTCGTCTCCGGATAGCAGATATGCACTTCCTTTATGAATGTGCACATGACAGTCAAATATCTGCTCCAGTTCTTCGCTTAATCTGCGTCCGTAATATTTCAGATATTCAAAATCCTCCGATGAGCCATCCGCTTTGTACATACCAGGTGCAAAAATCAGTCTTTTATAAACCCTGTGTCTTCTTGCAAAGCCTCGGTCTTCATCCACTTCAAACCAGTCACTTTCCTGAAAATCTTCCGGTTTCGTGTATTCCATAATGTCTTTTGAAAAGCTCTTCATAAAATACCTGGATGCCCCTGTATTTTCATAAAGCACTTCTCCTCCTTCATCGTCCATGAATGCCTCGTCTTTTCCATCTGTAACTCCAATAAGCCCCTGATCTGCTGCAAATCTCATTACACGAATCAGCTTTCTTCTGTTCGTATACAATGTCCAGTCAGAGATTTCCCCAGGCAGATTTGCTGTAATATATTCCGTCAGCTGTGATATGATAAACTGCTCCTGTGCATCTCTGTCTTCCAGAAACATCAGCAGAATACAGAGATATGCATATTCTTCTTTTGAGGAAAATTTCTGGATCCCCATAAAGCTTTCCGGTATCACCGGAATCTTCTCCATCTTTATCAGAAGTGAATTGTCAATGATCTGGCAGCCCATTTTCTCTGTAGTAAATTTACGCAGTTCTCCAAGGGCATCTCTTAATTTATAATAGGTTTCCTTATCTCTGGATTTTAATACCCATCTTTTATTTAACAGGATCTCCAGTTCCTTCATCACGTTTCCTCCTGAAATACAATTGACAAATCAGGCATAGTAAAATTACCATCCAGACAATGCACAACACAGGTCTCATCTGCCCGGCTTCTGTCTAATATGTATCTTCTTCCATCATCCGTTCTTGCAGAAAAATCCGCAGATTCCATGGCATCCGACAGCCATTTCAAAAGGATCTCTCTGATTCTTGGTTCCAGCACCGGTAATTCTCCAAAATGAATCCTTCCATTTACTTCCAACGCCTGCAATTTTTCCATTTCTTCTCTCTGTTTTTCCAGCATTTTACGTCTTGTTTCCTGCTTTTGCTCTGCTGATTCGCGGATCGCACTTCTTCTGGATTTCTCCCTGTATGTACGTATCCTTGGCTTTAAACTGATTTCCATGGGTTGTTCTTCGTATACTCCGATATTCATGCTATCCGTTTCACGTACCAGATCTCCGGCAATATGCTGCGGGCACTCCATGCCAAATACCATTGCAGACATTTTGTGAGCTTCTTCCATATCCTGGCATTTCAAAAATAATTCTGCCACCTTGCGGTATTCTTCTTTTCTGTTAGCCCCCAATGCATTCTTTTCACTTAACTGCGCTGCATATCTTGTGATCCTGCGAATAATGTCATTTGTCGCATCAAAAAGCTTTCCCGCTTCATTCTCCTGGCCTTCATTTCCTACGAACCAGTCATAGATACTTTGATAACGGCCCTTAACTTTCTGCCAGATCATTTCCTTCGATACTTCTACATCCATTCGCGGTATCGACAATTCATAATCAACTACTTTTTCAAATACCTGATTTTTCATCTCTTCCTTCTGCATGCATAAGCTTTCTTCTATCACACCTACATTTCTCTGTAATCCCTTAATAAAGCTGCGCAGATATTCGATCAACCGGTCTTTAAACACCAGAAACTGTTTCGTATGCATCATTTCTTCTGCCCGCACACTGTTCAAATCTCTGATATAGTCCTGATAATTCTGATTCAGGCGTACAAAATCATTATTCAGATCTGTCCACCAGGTATATACTTCATTTTTATCTCTTTCCACCATCTCCGGAAACCGTTCTATACCTCTTCGTATCCGCTCCAATAATGTGGGTTCTAGGGATGCACCTTCAATAAACAGGTTCTCAAGTCTAAGCACCAGACGTTCTATCTCTACACTATATTCTGTCATCTGATAGCGGTACTTTTTGTTCTTAAATTCTTCAATGGATGCCACCTTTTTCGTATCCTGGATCGTATTCAGATTCTTCCATTCTGTCAACATTGTGAGATCCTGCTGACACTGCTCTGGTCTGTAATCTGCAAAAAAAGGATCCTTCATCATTTCTTCGTAAACCTCTTCCTGATACAGCCAGTATTTCAGTTTCTCGTAATGCTCAAAAAAAATACGCATAATACAGCGATATCTGCTTACATTATCTGCATTTAAATATTTCGCTTCTGTTAGTGGTTTGATTAATTTATCTGATACCTGCATGAGGCCTCTCCTTCTTTTCATACATGGGGTTACTTATATATAATGTCGGGGGCAAAAGTCCCAGACTACCATACCTGCGGATTGTTTCACTGATTACATTGTACCAAGACGTTGTCCAGTCGACCAGTCCTAATCTGTAAAAGCTACTATTTTTTTGCACGAAAAGAGGCTGCAGGAATTCTATCCTACAGCCAATTTCGCTTTTTTGTTTATTTCACTTTTTTATTCAAACTCGCAAATAAAATCTTGTCACTATACACTTTTGTATAGGAATTATGGTTCTATCTGGTTTTATATGTGTTCCACTGTCCAAAGTTCCCAGACTGTACTGAACGGTGTTATCAATTTGTTATCACATCTCTGTTATCAATCAAAGATTCTCGTGATATCCTGATATCGGTTAACTACACGATAAATCTCTACATATTCGTTACCGACCTTGTAGATAATCACATAATCTTCCCATATCGCATATTTATAATCTGTCCGAAAGCTGACCCGTTTGGAGAGATCTGACCCCATTCCAGGAAACATCTGAAGGTTTTCAAATTTACCGTAAATTTCCTTTATGGTCTTTGCTGCATATTCTTCGTTATCTTCAGCAATATAATCCCGGATGTTTTTCAAATCCTTTGCAACAATCGGATTGATCCGCAGTTTTAACATCTTATTCCCCCACAAGTGCTTTCAGTTCATCCAGATCTAACCAACCTTCGCCATCTTTCACTGCTTCTTCAGCTTCCTGCAGCTTCAAGAGAAGCTTTTTCTCTGCACGGTCACGCTCATAATCTTCAATATCCATGACAACGAAACGTCCTCTGCCATTCTTAGTCAGATATACTGGTTCTCCTTTATGACAGTTTTTCAGGACTTCATTATAATTTCTCAAATCAGATACTGGTAAAATATTTGCCATATTCTTTCAGCTCCTTCCTTTGATTTAAATTGTTTCTGCTACTTCTATTATACACAAAAAGCTGTAAAATTCAACGTAAATTTTTACAGCTTAAAAGTGTTCTCATTCCGAATATTTTTATTATGGTAATATATCGCAGATTAACCAATTCACTTAAAATGTATCTACTTGCATTACTTAAACTGTTTTCCAATTAATCTATTATCGATATTTTCTATTTGAATCCATTGAGAAAAATAATCTTCTACACCTGTTGAATGATCAATCACAATAAGCGTCTTGCCTTTTTCTCTTATTCTATTTAAATAGTTTGCGACTGCATCAATTTCTATATTGCTTAAGCCTTTGAAGGGCTCGTCAACACCAATAACTTTTGCGGTTGATTTTGATGCTTTCATAATTTTTATTCGAATATTTTCTCCTCCAGACAATGTAGCAGTTGCTTGTCCAATCTGTAAATGACCTAACATAATTTCAGACGCAGTTATACACACTTTTGTAATCGACTTGTCGATATCCTCAAAAAAATCTATTGCCTCATCTAATGTCATCTTCCAAACATCAAAAATTGATTTGCCCTTAATTTTATATTTTTTAAGATTTTTGTTAAATCCTGTACCTTCACACTCTCTACATTCAACTCGCATACTCTGATGATAATCACCACCATATTCAATATATCCCGCCCCTAAACACACAGGACACATACCATCATTTCCAGTCAAGTTTGAAAAGAACTTCTTGTCCTTTTTGTGCTTCTTTGCGTACAATTCTGAGATTTTATTTGATAAATCTAACACAGTAGCCACACAAGAATTCTTATTTCCGAGAAGCGGTTTCTGATTTATATATAAATAACTATTGAAATACTGCGGGAAATATTCCCTTAACAAAGTAGATTTACCAACACCTGAATATCCAGTAATCAAATTCATACAATTTTCTGCTACTGCCAAATCAACCCCTTTATATTTATATATAGAACTATTTAACAATATTCTAATTTGTTTTTTTGCAACAACTGGAACGTATTTTTTTATATCTCGTTGTTTTTTTAAAAATGCATTGACGTCAACTAAATATCCACCTGCGTTACCGCCCTTTTCACCCAAAGCAATTATTTTATATATTAAGATCTTCCCCATTAAAGTAACAGACAAGAAAGCTCTGGACTATATCACGAATCCAGACAAGACTGATGAAAAACTGCTGGTTTCCAGTTTTGGCTGTTCCCCGGAAACTGCTGATCTCGAATTTTCCATGACTAGAGAAATGGCAAAAAAGAATGGAATGGACAAAGGTGATAACCTGGCATTTCATC
>OLFX01000284.1_pt1 | contig 84472 bp, 73 predicted proteins | sample 1605091 | NCBI WGS metagenome assembly OLFX01 (sample SAMEA3888906, study PRJEB22519) | human gut metagenome | biome: human gut; feature: human-associated habitat; material: faeces | place: Denmark | collected 2012 | reverse complement strand
CTTAAAGAAAGGAGAGTCCACTCAAAAGAATATACAAAAGCAAAAGCTCAAAGTACAAAGACTTCATCATAAAATAGATAATATTCGTACTGATTATATCAATAAATCAATAGCCGAGATAGTGAAAACCAAACCATCTTATATAACTATTGAAAATTTGAATGTATCAGGAATGATGAAGAACAGACATCTTTCAAAAGCTGTTGCGTCACAGAAGTTTTATGAATTTAGAACCAAGCTTAAAGCAAAATGTGATGAAAACGGTATTGAATTAAGAGTCGTAGACAGATGGTATCCATCATCCAAAATATGTCATTGCTGTGGTGCTATCAAGAAAGATTTGAAGCTTTCAGATAGAATATACCGTTGTAATTGTGGCTATGTCGAGGATAGGGATTTCAATGCTGCTCTTAATCTAAGAGATGCTTTAACTTACGAAGTTGCATAATAAACGCAAACGTAAGTATGTACTGCGGGCTATCGCAGGAATTTACGACTGTGGAGTGTACACGAACTTGTGAGTAGCGTATTGTTTACAATCGCCAAAGCATACACATCGAAGCAGTAAGAAGTATCCGCAAGGACTTTAATTTCTCGATGTGTTTGAGTATATTTGAACACATTTTGAGTGGCAGGTTTTCATATGGTATATGGTTTTTTACATTGTCACAGCCATCATTCACAGATGGATTCGACAACCAAAATAGATGAATTATGTAAGACAGTAAAAGAAATGGGTGCCAAGGCAATATCCCTGACAGACCACGGTGTCTGCACAGGGCATATTGAATTTATGGATGCCTGTAAAAAGTATGGTTTGAATGGAATTCCAGGAGTAGAAGCCTATTTGGATACGGAATATGCAGAGAATGCCCATTTATTATTACTGCCACAAAATTATACCGGTTATCAGGAACTTTGCCATGCAGTAACGGAATCAAATAAAAACCAGCGGTCTATAGGTGGAATCAACACGCCAGTAATGACAAAAGAGATTCTTGCAAATTCCTTTGTATCTGGCAATGTTATCGCAACAAGTGCCTGTATCAGTGGTGTTCTATCAGCAATCTTATTAAAGAATCAAAAGATCCATCATGAGATAGAAAAATTGGAACGAAAACAAGAACGTTGTATCAACCCCAATGATCCAGAATATTTACAGTTGATCATACAGCGGGATACACTTTTCTCGGATGTTTCTGCTATGAAAGAAAAAAAGAAAGAATTGCAAGTACTTGCAGGTAAAAAATACAAACAAAGGGAGAAAAGCCTGAAAAGCCTGGATCCGGAAACAGAATTGTATGATTTGACAAAAGAAAAACTGGAAAAAGAAAAAAATGAATCAATGAACGCAGCAGCACTGTTACCAAAAGCAACTGCAGACTTGAAAGTTGCGTCCGCCAAGCTTACCAGAATAAATAATGCGTTAAAAAAAGCACAACAAAAAGTTTCAACATATCAAAAGTATGAAACTCAAAAGGCAGAATGGAAGCAGCAGCTTATGGATAAAAATATGCTGGTGAAAGAAACTGAAAAAGAACTATTATGGTTTGTCCGGGCTTTTCATGGAAAGTTTTATGTAGAATTACAATACCACGGATTAGACAGCGAAGCTTATGTAATGCCGATTTTAGCAGAATTGGCACAAAAGCATCATATTGAAGTTGTTGCCACAAATGATGTACATATTCTACGACCGGAAGATGCAGAAGGCAGATCTTATATGAGAAGTATGCGTTTTGAACGGTTTGAAGAAGTAACTAAAAGTGACCGGGAATTATATCTGAAAGATGATCAGGAACTGACGGATGTTTTGAAACAAATCCTTCCATTACCTATTGTGGCAGAAGCAATCGGAAATATCAGAAAAATATGTGACAGTTGTCGTGTGGTAATCCCAAGGGTTCCAGATGTCCATCATTACCCAGTCATGCGCGGTTCGGATGGAAAACCGATAGATGCTGAAAAAATGCTCCGGAAAAAAGCTTACGATGGTCTTTATGATAAGATGAAAATTGTTCCTAAAGCATACCTGGACCGCCTGGAATATGAATTGCATACGATCATTGATATGGGATTTTCCAATTATCTTCTGATCGTGGCAGATTATATCCAGGAAGGAAAACGGTTGTCCAGGGAGAAAAGTCCTTACCATATTGGATATGGAGTAGGACCTGGTCGTGGGTCTGGAGCTGGATCTTTAGTAAACTATGCCCTTGGTATTACCGCATTAGATCCAATCCAGTACGGATTATTGTTTGAACGATTTTTAAATAAGGAACGGGTTTCTATGCCGGATATCGATGTAGATTTTGCAAAAGAAATACGTTCTGATACGATTCGATATGTACAGAAGTTATACGGGGAAGAATCTGTTGCCTGCATCCGGACGGTTATGACCCAACAGGCAAAAGACTGTATTCACAATATGGCAAGGGTATATGGATACAAAATGTATCCACAGGAAAAAGAAGATGATCCAGGAAGAAGCCGTATCCGTGGACTTGGAAACCAGCTTTGTGGACTGCTGCCCGATGATCTTAGCACATTAAAAGAGCAGCTTCCTTTATTAAAAGCAAAATGTTCTTCAGCAGAGCAAAGAGAGATTTTGCAAATGGCGGCAACTGTGGAAAATACGATAAAATCCTTTTCTTTCCACGCAGCGGGGGTTATCATCGGAGACGGCAAACCATTATCATCGTATATCCCTGTTTTTTATAATAAAGCACAACAGCAATGGGCAGTTTCTTGTAATATGACGGAAGCAGAAGATATCGGGTTACTGAAAATGGATTTTCTGGGATTGATCAACCTGGATATTATCTCAGAATGTATCCGGCGGATCATGAAAAATACAGGCATTGCTATTGATCCTGAACATCTTCCATTTGAAAAGGAAGTTTTTGAAAATATTTTTGCTAAAGGGGAGACCTCCTGTGTATTTCAGGTAGAATCACCCGGTATGAAGAAAATGCTTCGAGAATTCCAACCGGATTGCTTTGAAGACCTGATCCTTTTGATTGCTGCATACCGCCCGGGTCCTATGGATTTTATTCCGGATATTATTGCTGTGAAACATGGCAGGAAAAAACCGAAATATATCCTTCCACAGATTGAAAAAATTCTTTCAAAAACCTATGGACAATGTATCTATCAGGAACAGCTGATGTCCATTTTCCATGAATGTGCAGGATTTTCCCTTGGAGAAGCCGATATTATCCGTCGATATATGTCCAAGAAAAAAGTAGAAAAGTTTTTACAATACAAACCTCAGTTTATCCAGGGAATTGTAGGAGCGGGGGCTTTGGCAGAAGACGCAGAAAAATTATGGAATTCATTGGAAGGTTTTGCCAAATACGCATTTAATAAATCCCATGCAGCAGTTTATGCCCTCATCTGCTATATCACTGGCTGGCTGAAATATCATTATCCGGCAGAATACATGTGTGCTGTTCTGAACCATACAGACGTAAAAAAGATCCCATTTGTAATCCAGGAATGTATCCGTATGGGGCTTCATGTATCCGCTCCAGATATCAATACATCTGTCGAACAATTTTCAGATTGTGACCAGGGAATCATCTATGGGCTTGGTGTTATTAAAGGAATGAAACAGGTAGATGCTCAAAAGATTATTCAGGAACGGTCACAAAATGGAAAATATCCGGATATTGCCAGCTTTTTATTACGCACGGACATTACAGAAGCAGCTTTTGAAAAAATGATCCGAAGCGGAAGTTTTTCAACATTCTTAAAAAACAGGAGTTTTCTTTTGGCTTCTATGGAAAAAATAATCAAAACCAAAAATGAAGTTTTGAAAAAACAAAAGGCACTTTCCGCATTGAATGAAGAGGGATCACGAAAGGATGTCAAGAAAGCAAAAGAGCAGCTGGACCGTACACTGGAAAAATATCAAACTTTATTCCAGCTTAAAAGTCCAGTGGAAGACGCATATCTGGAGAATTTGAATGAAGAGAAAAAGCTGCTGGGAGCTTATATTACTTCCAACCCGTTGCAGCAATATGAGTATTTAAAAGAAAAGCCAGGTATCGGTTCACTTTCCCAAATTGCTCCCCAAGGCAATTATATTGGAGTGATCACAAACCTTGAAGTCAAGAAACAACGGGATGGAAGACAGATGGCAATCTTTACGCTGGAAGACTGGGAGGGAAGTATGGAGTGTATCTGTTTTTCCAATACATTTTCCTGGTACGAAAAATATCTTTACGAAGGCTCCGTCATACAGGTACAGGCAGTTTATAACAATAAAAAAGGCAATCTGATCGTAAAAAAAATAAATGCCTGTAAAAAATATAAAAGAAGTATCTTTATTGCTTTCAAAGACCGGCAGTCCTGGGAATCTGTACGGGAACAGTTACTGGCATTTGAAGATCCAGATGGACATCCGTTGATTTTGTTCCAGGAAGATACTGGGGGAATCTGGGAACATGTCAAGTGCCACGGAAGAGAACTTCTTGTTAACGAAAAAATTCTGGATACCAACGTTCCTGGAGCGATCCAGCAACAGCTGCTTTTCTTTTAAAAGAGGCCATATGGTCTCTTTTTTTTACCCATATTTACCATACTATATATAGAAAGCAAAAAAGTTTTTTTAGGAGGTAATTATATGGAATTTAAACCAGGAATCAATTTTCGTATTACAGGAACTATCAAACGGATGGAAGTGTTGGAGCGAGGAAACTGCCTTGTTACCATCAGCACTTCTGCGGAAGGTCAGATGCGTGATGTACGCATCCGTTTCTTTGAAGTAGCAAAGGTATTACTGTACCGTGTCCGTGATCGGATTCAGGTAGACGCTCATATGCAGATCCGCCGCTCGATGCAGGGAGACAGACGGGTCTATCGCCCGGAACTGATCGGAGATACCGTTACTTTAATCCAGCGCAGATTAAGTTCCGCGATGGAAAACAATATGGATCCGCAGGAAATGATGAACCAGCAGGCAGATACAAACTGGGGACTGGTAGAGGGTACGGTAAGTGGACTTTATTCTCCAAATGATAAAGCCACGATTCTTTCAGTGACTGTCCCACATGGGGAACGGGAACAGCGTTGTCCGATCTCTTGTCTTGGAAGATTTAAGTCTATCGCGGATCAGTTGAAAGAAGGAGACCGTATTGCCGCAACTGTTTATGTTTCCGTCCGTGAAGCAGATGAGAACCATCCATTCAGCCAGAACCTGGTCTGCACAGATTTATATAAATTCAAAGAGGAAGAGCCGGAACCGGCCGTGGAGGCTGCCCATGCAACAGAAGAACCTGAAGAATAAGGCACTTGTAGGTGCGTTGGCTTGTTGCCTTTTACTTGGTGGATGCTCTATTGATCCACCAGACCCAGACAATGGAACTTACGCAACGCAATACCCACAATCTGCCCTGGAATACAGCATTTATTTGAATAAACAGATCACAGTGTTTACCAACCAGATCTCCACACGTTTAAACCAGGCTGTCCATTCCAATGACGGGAACTATGAGAACGAAGCAGATCTGGCTCAACAGAGTGTAGACATCATGCAGGATACGTTAGATGAAGTTACAGCTACGGAATCTTCTGATTACAGCGAAGAAAACCGTCTGTCTGTCATAGAAGCGATGCAGACCGCGATTGATCATATGAAAGACTATACCGCAGCAGTCAAGAATGGAGAATCGGATCTTACCGATTATACACATTCTTTTGAAAATGATTTTAACGCACTGACCGGATTAGCTTCCTTATACAACCAGTAGAAGGGAAGGTGTTCATTTTTGGCAAGAGAGAATTATGTCCTATTATATGGCATGGTAGAACGAAATCCGGATATTACTGTGGATGAAGACGGACAATACAAAAAAGGAAAAATCATTTTACGTACTGCAAGAAAATCCTTTGCTACGGAAGATATGCTCCTGCGTGGTGACATCCGTTGGGATGGTCCTTGCATATATTCCAAAAGTCCTATGCTGATACGAAAGGTTTTTACAAAGATACGTGCTGGAGACATGCTGTTGGTCAAAGGTAATTTGTGTACGCAAGAAGTAACAAGACGTGCCACCTGTCCTAGATGCGGCAATATTGTCAGGAAGCCTGGAGGCGTGATCACGTATATTGACCCAATCTGTATTTATATTGAACAATTGGGAGAAGTCTCTTTTGAGGAATATTGTGAAGAACGATCTCTCAATCCGGAAGAAATCGCACTTTTACGAAAAACTGGACTGATTGGTATTACGGAAGAGCAGGCAGCTGAAATGATGCAGCGGAAGGTTGAAATTTCAAATCAGGTTTATCTGGACGGGGAACTTTGCAGGGAGCCAACCGTGTATGAAGATACCATCAATCACCATACACAGACACAATTTCAGATTGCAGTAAACAGAAAAAGATATATCCGGGAAGACAATCCGGATAAACGGACGGATTATATCTGGATCAAAGCCTATGGAAGGCTTGCAAAAGAGTATCAGGAAGTCCTGCATCTGCATTCCAAAATTACAGTCAATGGTGCGCTTCAAACACGAAAGGTGAACATAGATTTTTTCTGTGACCGCTGTGGGGAAGTATTTCAAAAAGCCAACCTATCACAGGAAGTTGTGCCATATTCCATCGAATACCGGGAAGACTGTGATATTCCGGAAGAAAAAGAAAGGGATTCATATGAGGAAGAAGAATAATTTAGCAGATCGTTTTACTTCCAATAGGACTCCGCAGGAAGAAACCCTGAATCCTGGGGTTTCTTCTGTTAAAGAAGAGCAGTTTTCGGAAGAAAATCTGGAAATGGAAGAATTGGTCCAAGCACATAAGGAAGAAGTAAGACAGAGAAAAGAACAGCGTTTCTTAAAATTCATGAGCGGAATCCTGATCGCAGGTTCCGTTTATTTGTGTTTTCTGATTTATGGGGTTTTTGTGACCGATTACCATTATACCGATGATGGAAAGATTGCCCCTGAAATTCTGACCGTAAAAGATATCAAACAGGAAAAAGAATTTGATACTGTTTTATATCAGTATTTAAAATGCAGAGATTTGTATGAGAAAGCACTGATGCTGGATTACCGGTTAGGAAAAGGCGAAGAAGATCCTTTAACGATTGCCCCTTTATACGAAGAACTGTTGGATGAAGTTTCTGATCTTTCTATAAAAACAGATGCTTTAACGGTTGAGACCAAATACACGAAGATCAAAGAAATGCTTTTATCCTGGATCAAGAACGATATTGCTGTTTATCTGCAAAATATGTCTTCCTCTATTTCCCAGAATAATTCCGAAACAGCCCAGAATGCTTTGAGTGATCGAAATCGCACCTATGCGAACTTTTCTAATGTTACTCAAAATATCGTTGCATTAGGAGATCAGATTGAGGGCGTAGACCTGACAGATATCAAACAGTGGACACCAGAAGATTATGTAAATACAGAGATTAATGGGGAATAGGTATGGGAAACGATAAATCATTTTATACATTATTAAACAAATACAACACGCTATTAGCCCAGACGCAGGATCTGAAAGAACAGCTGGACAAAAGTAAAGAGAATAATGCGGAAATTCTGCAGAAAGATAAGGTGATTGAAAAGAACCTGCGGGATCTGTGCGCCGATATCCTGGCAAAAGATCCAAAGGAAATGAAACTTGGGCAAGAATATTCCTGGGATAAAATCGATTTATTATCCCTTATCCAGAAATCAAGAAATGTGTTTAAAAAATACAATGAAGATAAAAAGGATTTTTTGGAACAATTGGCAGATACCTGTGAAGACCGCGGCAGACAGATTGAAAGCCTGAAATCACAAATAGAAGAACTACTCATGAATCCGGCAGCCCGATCTTTGACCCCGGATCAGTTACAGGCCAAATGTGAGAAGATCGAAAAAGACGCAGCTGTGGTAAAAAAAATGAATCCGGAAGTAAAAAAATCTGTAGAAAATGGAAAGATCAATCTGATCCATGAAGAAGATACGGATCCAATGTTGGAAGAAGAGGAGGAGGCTTATCAGAATATTGAAAAATTGAACCAGCCTCAAGAAAAAATTACGGCAAACTCCATCCCCGGTACATCTGCAAGAAAGAAAATCCAAGATTTGAAGAAGCGGAAAAAGCCGATCGTTGCCATGGAAAATTATCAGGATACCCTGAATCAATTGGATGAAGAATCAAAGCTTGTGATGCGTATCATCGGGGAAAAAGGAATTTCACAAAGTAAAGATATTCTAGTGGAATGTGTTCAGCAGGATCAGGCTTTATCCAATGCAAGACTACGGAGTTCTTTAAAGTTTTTAAAAGGATTACAGATCTTAACGGAAGAAGAGCTGAGGGTTTGGGCAAAAATCTCTATTTTTTATTTCACGCCAAAGGGACGAAAAATCTATGAACTATTATTCGATGAAAAACCTACTCTGTCGGAAGCAGAAAAACTGATTGCAGAACATACAAGCCTCACTCATGGATATGGGATTCTAAAGACAGCGGAATTGATCCGCGCACACAATGATTTTGTTTCTGTGAATGAGTGGAACCGAAAAGACCCGATTCCGATATCCGCCGGTTCGTCCTACATACCGGATATCATCTGTGAAACAGCTGGCGGCCGAAAGTTTTATATCGAATATGAGTGTGCCAATCATACACAGGTTAATTTCAATGCAAAGTGTAATAAGATGCTGTCAGTTTCTCCAATACTGAACTTTATTGTTCCAAACAGGGCGGCTGAAGAAGCTATCAATTCACAGATCCGTCAGTGGATTACAAATAAAGGACGGGAAGCGGTCAGTCATGCAACGATCCGTGTAACGACCATTGCCCTGATTGCGGACGTAAATCTTATTGAAAACAAGTCCTGGCACTTTGTGTATAATCTTTCCAAAAGTGAAGTGCCGGAAGTAAATTAAGATTCCCCGCGGATATATCCCGCGGGGTTTGTTCTTTGATTGTTTTTACATTCTATAGGTAACAGGGAGGTGACTTGTATGTTGGAATCTTTTTTGGCATTCAACCAGAATGCTGTCAGTAATTTTTTGTACTTATTATCCAGTAATAGTTTTTTATTTCTCTTGATCATAGGTGTGCTTGGCACAATTTTTTTGAAATTAAAAGAGGAATATGATGTAGCAGCAAACGACAAACATTCAATTATTTAGGAGGTGATATTGTGGATGAAGAATTGGTATACAGACAAAACATGAGCCGGAACGAAGCCGTAAAAATCCTGAAAGCAATCACGATCCCTCTGGCCGTTTTTGCCCTGGGACTATTTACTATCAATCTTTTTGGAGCATTCGGTAGGAAACTTGTTTGCCCGTTATCTGGTTTTATGTGGATCGTTGGTGTTGTGGTCGCATTTCTGATGCCATCGCAGAGAAATGATACGTTGAATCACATGCTGTTGATGTTATCCGTGTATTATAGCACTTTGATTACTTTTCATGTGGTATTGAGCATTGTTTCAGGAGTCAGCTCAGAAATGATTGCAGCAAGTTTTCAACAGGCGATCCCAACATCTACGGGAAATACAATTCCCGGATATCTGCAGACAGCAATGTGGTTTACCGGTGTATTAGTACCGTTAGGGGAAATTGCCATGCAGTTAAAACGGTTATTCCAGTTTAAGCGGAATCAGACACTGGCAAAAACATTTGCCCAAAAACGTGGACTCCGCAACGGTGGGCGTACAAATGATAATATCACTTTTTAAGAAAGGAGAAATGTTATGCTTTCTTTATTTCAAATGAAGCAGATTCTGCATCCGGTTGTGGACTCTACCCCGGAAGATGATTTCCGTATCCTGGATTCATGGGCAGAATATAAGGAAAGTTCCGACAGAGATCCGGAAAAACGCAATCTGGATTATTTATGTTATGAAATGGAAGTCATGAACCCGATGACTGGGGAACGTACACATTGCTATAAAGCAATCAAATTAGCCCGTGTTGTACGACTTCCTGCGGATGCGAAACAATCTACGGCCTTGATGGATATGCAGGAGCAGATTTTAACGGCTGTTAATCAGCAAAATATCAATCTGATCACAATTATTGCGAATGTGATCAAACCGGTAGCCGTTGGGCTTTTATATCTATATGGTGTACAGGGCGTAGCATCATCTATTGACCGAGCAAAGGATAAAGCGAAAAAAGGATTTTTAAGCTTCATTTATTCCATGCAGGGAACTTTTCGTGTGCTGGAGCTTCGATGTGCAAATGCGGAAGAAACAGAATGGCTCCGTGAAAAAATGTATAATATGGACTATCTGACTGTTGTCCGCGGTATTCCAAAAGCAAACAAAGCAGGTGAAAATATGGGAAATAAGGGCATGGGAGGTTCCAATGTCAATCCCGATTCCCAAGGAACCCTGGAGGAGATCATTACCGGTATGGCTGATTATGAATATGTGATCCAAATCCTTTCTACCCCGGTATATACTGATACATTGATGTCCTGGCAGCGTCAGTCCCAGATTGAAATGTCCGACTGGTATGGACAGCTGCAGGGAACAAAATCACTGAGTATGAACCTTTCCATTCCTATGATGTATATGGCAAATGCCAGCCAGAGCCAAGGGTGGAGTAAGGCATATACGGATGCCAATACTGTCAGCTATGCGCAGGGAGAAAGCTTTACTACCAGCCAGGGACAGTCGGTTGGCGAATCTTTATCCCAGACGTTTGGACAATCTTATGGACATAGTGAAGGACAATCTCTTTCCAATTCCTATTCGCAGGGAGTCAGCCACACGCAGGGAGTCAGCTATGGGGAAACATTTGGACACTCTGTAGGGCAAAACAGCGGGTTTTCCATTAATCAAAGTCAAGGGGTCTCTTCTGGCAGTGCTTTCGGACAAAACCAGGGTATTTCCAGTAATATCGGATCCTCTGTCAATCAGGGTGTTTCTGAAAATACCGGGATTTCCCATGGACAATCCTCTTCCGTCAGTCAGGGATTGTCGCATTCCTTTGGTACATCCCAGAGTCAGGGAATGTCACAAAGTACCAATATTTCCCAGGGGCATAGCACCTCTCAGGGAAACAGTTACAATATGAGTTATGGGCAGAATGTCTCCCAGTCTCATAGCGTTGGGAATAATCAGTCCTTCGGATGGAACCAGTCGCAGAGCATGAACCGTGGGCAATCTGCATCTTTCGGACAGTCTTCCTCGGAAAGTATGAGCCAGGGGACCAATTCTTCTTACGGATTTGGTCAAAGTGACAGTTATGGACAAAGCCATAGTGGTTCGTCAACATATGGACAGTCCTTTAACGTAGGACACAGTTCATCCACAGGAATGAGTGGAGGGATCAGTGGAGGCTTACCTGGAGGTATTTTAAATGCCCAGGCTCAGGTCAATGCATCCAATTCGGATTCCTCCTCGATTGGAGAGAGCAGTTCAAACAGCGTCAGCAATGGAGTCAGCTCTTCCCATGGATCCAGTTTCAGCAGTTCCGTAGGATCGTCTGTTTCTAATGGGGTCTCTCATGGACAAAGCACTTCCATCGGAAGCAGCCTGTCATATGGAAGCAGCGTTGGTCAAAGTGGAAGCGTAGGAGCAAGTGAAAGCTATGGAACCAATATCGGGCAGAGTTTAAGCCAGGGTTGGGGTGCCAGCCAATCTGTCAGCGATTCTTATAGTATCGGAAATGGTATCAGCCAATCGCAGACACAAGGAATTAGTGAGAGTTCCGGACTCAGCCAGTCCCAGGGATATGGGGAAAGCAGCAGTTTAAGCCAATCCCTTGGCACTTCAAACAGTTATGGCATGTCTTATGGGAATGGTGCTTCTTCAGGAGTCAGTGCATCCCAGAATGTAGGACAGTCTGCAAGTTTGAGTTATGGTCAGAACTTTGGACAATCCGAAAGCTATTCTGCATCCCAGAACTTCGGAAGATCTGAAAGTGTAGGAACGAGTGAGACATTTGGACAAAGTGTTGGACAAACAGTCAGCAATTCCGTATCAAATTCCGCTTCTACGGGATATGGACAGAATGTAGGCAGGACAGAAAGCGTTTCTAATGGACAAAGTTACACGACCAGTAATGGAAGTTCCCAGGGAACCAGTAACGGAACAACAGGGACTACATCCCTCGGAACCAGCAGTTCTATGGGACTTGGACCAAGTATCGGATACAGTAAATCCTACCAGTGGCTGGACCAGGGAGTAAAAGACCTTCTGGAACTGATGGAGTTCCAAAATGAACGGATTAAAAAGGCTTTACGGGGACAGGGGGCTTTTTATACTTATGTATATATTGCCTGCCCGACTGCGGATGCCCTTTCGGTTGCCCAGGCTGTTGCAAAGTCCACCTGGCAGAATGAATTTGCTATGACAAACCCCATTCAAGTCCTAAATCTTACGGAATCAGAACAAAGGCATCTGTTATACCATTTTGCAGCTTTTTCTGCTGACGTTACAAGGGAAGATGTTTTCGGAACAGAGGAATATAAATATTGTACGGTATTGCTCCCGGAAGAATATGTCGCATACACCCACTTACCACGAATCTCAGAAGGAGGTGTATTTGCTACGGTACAGGATATTCCAAAATTTGCAGCGCCTTCTGGCATGAAGGGAGATATCTATATGGGAGTGATCCTGAATGCAGAGCGTTATACTTTCGAACATGGATACCGGACTGCGTTTGATTACCGGATCGATGAAAATCAGCTGATGCACGGATTTTTCACAGGAGCATCCCGATCTGGTAAAACAGTGGCTGCTATGCGTTTCATCGCGGAGCTTTCCAAGGTCCGCAGGGCAAAAACAGGAAAACGGCTGCGGATTGTGGTTATGGATCCGAAACAGGATTGGAGAACCCTTGCAAGGTTTATTGAACCGGAACGGTTTAATTTCTATTCCATGGGAAATCCGACATTCCAGCCGATCCACATCAATCCATGGAAGGTCCCAAAAGGCGTTTATCCACAGATCTGGATCGATGGAGTAATCAATATCTACTGTCGTGCATACGGTCTTCTGGAACGAGGCAAACAGATGATCAGTGATGTGGTCTACGAACTGTATAACGAAGCTGGAGTATTTGAAGTATCCGACAAGGAAAACTGGAAAGAAGAAGTCCCAGAACGTTCCTCACTGATTAATTTCCAGTCCATTTATAAAAAAATGGAAGAGAAGAGGGATCAGTTAGTCGGTGCAGGAAAATCCGGAAATGATACCAAAGATGCATATGCAAGACTGATCGAACGTCTTTCCTGTTTTTCCAGACCGTACTCGATCGAATCCAAGTTATATGGCACATCGGATGGAATCGCTATTGATGATCTGATCGGTGCGGATGATGTAACCGTTCTGGAATCCAAAGGACTGGAAAATACGTTCAAGAACTTCATTTTTGGTGTGATCACCAGTGGATTTTTTAAATTCGCATTAGCCCATGAGGGTGGATATCTGGCAGATGACCAATATGAAACCGTTCTGGTACTGGAGGAAGCCAACGAGGTACTGACTGGTAGTGATACTGCAGGTACCGGAGGTGGATCAGGTACAGAGCTCTCCGGACAGTCCGAATTTGAGCAGATCTTAGACCAATCAGCCGGATATGGACTCTTTATCTTTGCAATCACACAGAAAATTGCGGATATGCCGTCTTCTGTCATTGCTAACAGTGGTCTGGTCTTCGCCGGACGACTGAAACGTGCAGATGATATTAACGTTGTTGTCCGAACCATCGGCCGTGAAGAACGGATCGATGACCGTGATATTGTCAAATGGTTTCCTCGAAGTCCTACCGGATGGTTCGTTTGCCAGACTTCCAGGACATTTGATTTCAAGGATGCCGAACCGATCCTTGTTCAGATCAGTCGACTGAATATCCATGCACCGTCCAATGCGGAACTGGATGAGATCCTGATTCAGAAGAAAATTGCAAAAGTTATGTCGGCTTAGAAAACAGCCCGCAGGGAAACCTGCGGGTTTTTTGTACCTAATTTACCATACTATAAGTAAGAGAAAATACTTTTTTTTGAAAGGATAAAAAATATGGAAAACTATAATGTTGTACTTATGGATCACGGGAACAATTGGGAGAGAGTTGCAAAACGAACAAAAGGCACCTCTTGTATGGTCTTTTCCCCCAAAAAAGAAAAGAAATTGCAGATCAACCCTTGGAAAGTCCCATATGGGTTCGATCCAAAAGATTGGATGAGCAAAGTATTAGTCCAGTTTTGCCGGGCAGAAGGATTGTTGGAAAGAAGCAAGGTATTGATCGAAGAAGTAGTCACAGGGCTTTATAAGGAGTTCGGAGTCTTTGAGGAAGGGATATCTGCAAAAGAAGTAAGCGAGCGTTCCTCAAAAGTTACTTTCCAGAAATTGTATACAGAACTGGAAGCGTATCTTTCCAAAAAGGTAAATGCGATGGTAAAAGAACGGCTTCTTAGTCATTTTTCAGATTTTCAGGACCCGGATTCCTTCCTCTGTTCCTTCCTCGGATCTTCTAATGGCGTATCCATAGATGCCCTGATCCATACAGAAGGGGTCACTGTTCTGGATTGCGAAGGACTTCGGGAATCCTCCATTGGGTTTGTATCTGCACTGCTAGTGTATACCTTTTTTTGTTATGCTTACAAAAAAACAGATGGATTTTTTGCTAAAGACGAGTCAGAAACATTCCTTTGTGTCCTGGATGCAGAAATTTATGTTCCAGTCTACGATTTTCAGGACATGGGTGTGACTTTCGAACCGGATTCTCTCGGGTCCGATTTTGGAAAGATACAGGATGCAGCAGCGGCATCGGGGCTGTATCTGTTTTCTTCTTCCACCAGATGATTTTGCTTTTTTACAACCCGCAGGGAAACCTGCGGGTTTCTTCATGCTAATTTTACATACTATAAGTAGAAGAAAAAGAAAGGAGGACGGGTTTTCCCGTAAATTTCATGGCAAAAAACAAAAAAATCTTAACGATTCTGATCGTGGCAATCGTGGTAGCGATCGCAGGTGGCATTTCTTTATATTTATATTTGTCGCCACAAAAAACAACTGTATACGTGTTCAAGGACAATTATGAATCTGGTACGGCATTATCCGAAGACATGCTTGTTCCAGTTCGGTGTGACTCTAAGATTGTTACTGCTGGGAAAAATGCAGATGTGAAATCAAAATTCGTTACAGGATCGGAGATCACTGAAGTCTTAAATGCAGGTGATCATTTACGTATGGATGTATCGGAAGGAATGCCTTTAACAAAATCAGAATTATTCATCAATGGCGGATCTGATATTGAAAAAAATATCCATACGGGTATGATCGCTGTTACCATCCCGATGGATTCTGTAACAGGAACAGCAGAAGGTATCCGTGAAGGTTCTCATGTCAATATTTATGCAACCGGTTATCAGGGAACAGATGGAACAACCTTATTATTCCAAAATGTGAGTGTAATCGCGGTAGAAAAAAACAGTGCGGGAGTTCTTACTTCGGCAACCGTTGAGGTCAATACGGATCAGTCTTTGAAACTAATTTATGCACAGAATAACAGTACTTTAAACCTTGCCGTTGTTGACAGTGCCGGTTACGAATACACCGAACAGGATGAACCTACTTATACCGGTACAGCAAAAGCAAATTAGAAGGGATCAAAAATGACAACAATTTTATTAGTAGATACCAATTATACATTTACTGCAGATGTGGAAAGCCGGTTGATCTTAAACGAGATTCCGGATCTGCAGATCGTTGCACTCAATAATGTGGAGGATGTTTTTCGGATCGTCCAGAATGTTCAGCCGGACAAAGTATTATTAAATGCTGCAGTCCTTGAAATGTATCCGGATTGGAATTTGACCATCCCTGTCATTTCTTATGCAAGAAATATGGATAGTCTTGCCCTGGCCGCAAAACATAATATCGCGTGTTACGGGGTAGTAAATACTCCGGAAGATCTTTTGACTGCAATTGAAAACAATTCTTTTGTAACGATTCAAAAAAAGCAGCCAGAACCACCCAAAAAACCAGAACCGGTGAAAAAAACGGAACCAGAGAGAAAAACGCAGCAGACGTTTACACAGGAAGAAGAAATTTCTTTTGATGATCATTTAGTAGAAACCGAAGCACAAAAAAAACCGGAATATCTAAAAGAAAATCCGATAATTTCTGAAAAACATGCTGTTTACAAGGAACAGATGGTATCAGAGCGTCCGTCTTTTCAAGAAGCAGAACCCAAAAAGCCTGTCTATCAGCCTCCGAAACAGGAAACAGGTAATAATGCGTTTGATTTACGAGCACAGCTGGCTCAGGCAAAAGAAGAAGAACGTAGACTTGCAAAAAAGCAGCAGGAGGAACAGGCCCGCAGGGACCGGCAACAGATCAGTGAACAGCTGGAACGAAAAAAAGGAAAGGCGAAGGTGATCACTGTTTATTCTGCAAAAGGTGGTGTTGGAAAAACGACCATCTCCTGCGAATTAGCTGTCTATCTGGCACTGACAGATCACGGACGAGGCAAATATAAAGTATGTATTGCCGATTTTAATATCGATTTTGGGGATGTCATGGCTACTTTGTCGTATGATCCAGACCGGTTCTGTATGACAAACTGGGCAGATGAAATCCGTGAAAAATTAGATGCACTCCCCAGGGATGCCTATGGGAATCATACAAAAGAACAGCTGGAATCTATTCAGTACACCGATGTCCAAATGGAACGCTGGTTACAGAAGAACAATGAAAATGGATTATATGCGTTACTGGCACCTACTTCCAATGAAGATTCCATGGATATTTCCGAAGAAGAACTGAAAGTTATGATGCATAACCTGATCTATAATGGAGGATTCGACTTTGTGATCTGCGATACAGGAAATAACACCAGGGATTCTTCTTATATGGCATTGATGGAAGCAGATCAGGTATTTCTTGTGGTAACACAGAACTTTAATACCATGAACTGCAACAATAGTGTACTTTCCACTTTATATAAGGTGAAATTCGATATGAGTAAGATTCATTTGATCGTCAATAAAGTTAAACCAAAAAAATCTGTCGGTATCGGCATGGATGAAGTTGCAGAAGCACTGAAAAATCCGGACACCGGAAGGCCTTATCCTTGTGTTGCGAAGATTAAGGATACCAATGATATCAAACAGGCAAATAACAATGCAGAGCCGTTGGTATACAACCCGTCCCATGAATTTACAAAAAGCATTGGACAGCTTGTTTCTAAAATTGTTGGGGACGATTTTGTTTTGGAACAGCCGAAAAAGAAAAGCTTCTTAGCAAGATTATTCGGTAGTAAATAGGAAAGGAGGCTGCCTTCCATGGGATACTATGGGAGGCATTCGTTTATATGGGCTTAAAAGAACAATCGCCAACTATATTAAAAAACCAGATTCAGAGAAAAGAAGATGAAAAGCAAAAAATCATTGAAAAAGTAGAGTTAGAACATATCCAGCCCACAGATGAAGAGCAAAAAATCGCCTCTGAAGTGATCCGTAAAATATCTGATCTGTATTCCGAAGACCTGATACATAAAGACATTGAGGAACTGGAAACACCTATCAGGAATTCCATTGCAGAAGAATGCAGCTTTTTGGAACTTCCCTTTGAACAGCAAAAGAGAGTGGAAAAAATCGTATCCATGATGATCCTTGGCAATGGACCAATCGAGGAATTCTTACAGGATCCAGAGGTTTCTGAGATCGTGGTGCAACGCTTCGATAATATCGTTGTGGAAAAGCATGGCCTGGTAGAGCCAGTATCTGTCGTCTTTAATAATGAGGAGCATTTGCAGACAATCATCAACCGTATTGTCCAGAAGGTCAATCGCCAGATCAATATCAGCCACCCGATCGTGGATGCGCGTCTGAAGGATGGAAGCCGTGTGAATGCAACGATCCCTCCGGTTTCTCCGGACGGAGCAACACTTACAATCCGTAAATTTTCCAGGAAGGGAATATCCGGACAGGATTATGTGCATATGGGTTCGATGAGTAAAGAAATGCTATATTTCCTTAGTCTGTGCGTCCGTGGAAAACTAAATATCTTTGTTTCCGGAGGTACCGGAACAGGAAAAACTTCGATGCTGAATATGCTTTCCTCTTATATTTCAGACAACGACCTGATCGTGACCATTGAAGATACACTGGAGTTGAAATTACAGCAGAAAAATGTCCGTAGGATGGAAGTTCGGACATCCAACAATAAAGATATGGATACCATTGACCAAAAAGCATTGGTAAAAGCTGCGCTCCGTCAACGGCCGGACCGTATCATTCAGGGCGAGGTCCGTGACGAATCCATTATTGACTTAGTAAGTGCCATGAGTACGGGACATGAAGGATGTATGAGTACGATACATGCAAACAGTGCGCAAAATATGTGTGATGTACGTATCCCCATCTTGTATTCCTATGACAAACATGCTGACTTTTCAGAAAAATCCATTGCCTTACAGATAGCAGAAGCTATCCATCTAATTGTCCAGTTATCCAGGTTCAGTGACGGAAGCAGGAAAGTTGTTGCAATTTCGGAAGTGTGCGGCGTGGATAAGAACAACAAAGTAATCATCCGGGACATCTTTGTATATGACCGTCAGTCAAGGAATTTTTGCGCTACTGGTTATATCCCGGAATTTTCTATCCGTAGGATTACGGACCATGGCATGTCTGTAGTAGAAAGCATTTTTGAGAAAGGAGCAGAAGCGTGAGTATTGCTATTGTTATTACATTGTATTGCATTGCAGTCCTTGTCTTTGGTGTCTATATGATCGCCAAAGTCCATTTGGAAACATCCAGGATTACACAGGAAAAGGATCTCATTAGTAAAATTATTGAAAACCGGGAACGAGCGATCCGTCATTCCGGATCTGCTATGAAGATCAACACCTATTTTGCTATTTTGGGATTATCCCCTTTGATTGTTGGTACAATTGTCTATCTGTTCAGTAAAAATGGACTATTTGCTATCCTGATGGGATTTATGGGTTTTTTGACCCCGGATCTGATCTTATATGTGATTCATGGGCAGACGGAAAAAAATTTCGAAGAACGGTATGCCCGTGCATTGGATCAACTTGGATCTTCTTTACGGGCCGGTATTAGTATTTCGACTGCGGTAGAAGATGTCGCTCAATGTAAATTCATCCATCCTTCTATGCGAAAACGTTTTGCAAAACTGTCTGCAGATTTACAGATGGGTATTACTGTTGCCGATGCATTCCAACATTTTGCGGATGATTGTGGAAATGAGGATGCTGCAGATATCGCCCTGGCAATTGCTGTACAAGATACCGTCGGTGGACATGAAGCAGACGTTGTATTGTCGATCGCAAATAACATTGAAGAACGGATCATGATGCGAAGGGAGATTAAAAGTATCTTTGCAGCAACAAGCGCGATGGTATGGATGTTTGATTTCATTGCACCTGGAACGATTCTATACTTCTGTATTACAAGTCCGTCGTATATCGATACGTATTTTCAGGATACCCTGCATATTCTTTTGTTCATTACGATTTTATGTATGCCATTGGTTGGAAGTTTCATCAATCACAAGACTCTACGAAGAGTCCAGAAAGGAGTGTAAAAATGGAAGCGGATGTATTAGTAATTTCCATTTTGATCGGGTTGATGCTTTTCCTGGCCGTTATCAGCATTGCAACAATCCTTTATCAAAAAAATAGTAAAAACACCAGATATCAAAAAGAACATCCGGATGACTGGCTGTTCCATGATTTTAACCACAAAATGTACAGTGCTGTTTATGGGTTTCAAGATCCGGACACAGTAGCACAAAAAATGGGTATCAAAACAGAAAAATATTATCAGAACTGCCGGCTGGTCCGTAAAGAAGCAGACTTGCAGCGACTGGTGATTTGTTATACCTATGGAATCCTTAGTTTGGCAATATTCAGTGTTTTGTCAGTTGTTTCTTCCGTCTATTTTCTGCTGGTAGGAGTTCTTTTATTTTCACTCTTTTGTTTCTCAGAACAACTCCTTTTAAAAACAAAAGCAGATGATATGAAAGCACAGGTCTCTGGTGAACTGCCAAGATTTTTGGATTTACTTCAAGCAGAGCTGCAGATTGGGATGCCGATTGAGAACGCCATGTTGATCATTTGTGAAAAATTCCCATCCAGGATTTCCAGTGAATTTTTGCGTGCCGTAAATGAGATGCAGATGGGTGCTTCCGGATGGCAGAAAGCTATGGAAAATGTTGCAGAACGATACGATGAGGAATTATTGAGCGATTTCGTCTTAAATGTATCAACTTCTTACTCCAAAGGTATTTCCATCGCTGATACAGTCTCCAGAAAGGCAAATGATATTCGGAATACGAATCTTTTAAAAGCAAAGGAACGTGCTGGAAAAGTTACTAATACGATCCTCCTTCCTATGGCATTGTTTCAATTAATGCCTATGATCGTTTTCCTGATCATTCCTATCATGTCGGAACTTTCCGGATCTTTACTATGATGGGAGGGCGTTATGTTACATATTTCTTATCTTTTATTACTCTTGGTCCTTGCAATTGCATCTGCCTGTGATATCAAAACAAGGAAGATTCCGAACGGATTGATTCTGACCGGTCTTGTTACTGGTGTATTGTTTTCACCGGTCGGAATTTTCACAAAACTTTTCGGAGTGTTATTCTTATTCTTTTTCGGAATGCTTCACCTGATGGGAATGGGGGATATCAAGTTGTGGATGGTGATCCTTTTATATCTTGGCTTTGCGAACAGCTGTTTTATTGTAGCAACAGCGGCGCTGTTACTGATCCTTTATGCAATTTGGAAAAACCCTTCCATCACAAAGGATATTTCTGTTTTTTTTCAATACTTTCTTTACACGAAAAAGATTGGGAGTATTGAGGAAGACGGGTTTCCATTTGCCCCATTCCTTTTGGCATCTACAGTACTTTTCGGCATTTGGAAGGTGGTGGTCTGATGAAACGATGGAAGAAAGGTGTTGGGGAAATGATCGGTTATACGATAGCCATTCTCTTTTTGACTATTTTTTACTTTATCATCATGAATGCTTTGATCCTGAATAATGCAGAAAATGTCATGGAGGAATGCGTCATGAATATTGGACGGCAAGTCGTAACATGCGAATCCTTGAAAGATGCACAAGATCGTGTACAGGATGTGGCTAAGTATTATCTTCAAAAAGAAACCAGGGTGATCGATAAAAGTTCCATCAAGGCAACGGTTACTTTTGCTCCCGGCTATAAAAAAGATCAGCGGAAATGGGAAAAAGGAAAGTTTATCCAGGTCAGTGTCACTGCAGATGTCCATGGTTTTACTCAATGGTTCCAAAAACCCAAAACAGTACGGGCAATTTATATGATTGAAAACGGAGGTAGCAGCAGTTGATAAAACGATTGAAAAAGGGAAATGGCGTGTTCCTTTATGGAACTTTTATGCTTCTTCTGATCTATGCCCTTACGATCGGGATCATACAAACCTATGCGATCCGGCAGATGGGATTAAAGACGCAGAATGCAGCGGATTCTGTCGCGGATGGTGTCGCTGTTTATATGACACAACACCAGAGTGCAACATATAGTGAAGCTGCGAAACAAGCGGATTATATCAAAGACCTTTTGGTTGATAAGACTGGGATTAATATTATAGATGTCAGCATCGATCAGAAAGAGTTTGAAGATTCGAAAATCAAAGTAACCTTATCTGCAGGTCAGTGGTATCTTCCCAGTCTGGCTTCCATCCAATGGGATCAAAATGAAACAAAGTATCAAATCCAAAAAACAGCAACTACACAATTTACCTCCGGTGCTTTTGGAACAGGTGGTTCTGCACAAGGACAGGCTGTTGTTGCCTTTGCCCTGCAATGGGTTGGAAATCCTTATGTATTTGGTGGGAATTCCTTAACAAATGGCATTGACTGTTCCCATTTTGTATGGCAGTGTCTGATGCATTGTGGACTTTATTCAGGACCCTATACAACTTCAGCTGGATGGAGGGGGCTTGGGTCTCCGGTATCCAGTCTCGCGGATGCACAGGCAGGTGATATTATCTGTTACCAGGGACATGTGGCAATTTACGATGGGAACGGAATGATCGTAGAAGCGAAAGGCTCAAAATGGGGTATTACCCATGACCGGGCAGCGAATTGCCGTCCAATTCTGGCAATCCGGCGATTTACTACAGATTAAGGAGGCAGAACGTGAGACAAAGATTCAAAAGAGGTAATGGGGAATTCCTTGCAGCGGCCGTGATGAGTATTTTTATTACTTCCATTATGATCCTGATCATTGCAGTCATGCAGATGAATTTTTCCATGAACAATATTTCAAAAGCAGTCACATCTGCTTCCAGGGCGGCTGCCGTATGCGCAACAAAAGCAAATGCCGAAACGTTGACACTGGAAGTTGCTCAGGCATCCATAGAAAACCAGAATTTGTCTGACATTAAGACGAAAGTAGAATATGCAGATACTTCCAAAAAAACGTGGGTCACCGGAAATCAAGTCGTTATTACGGTCAGTTCCTATGTAAAAACTATGTCCCCCTTTCTCTCCGGTGAACGAAGCATCAGTCATGTGATCACCATCGAGGATTCTGATCAATTGGTCGGAAATAACAACAAACAAAAAATATGGAATTACCTTCTTGCACAAGGTTTTACAGCAGCAGGAGCAGCAGGTGTTATGGGCAATATTCAGAATGAAGCGTACCCAGCTTTTGAACCACGGTCCCTAGAATTTCAGTCTATCCACAAATCCGGTATCAACAGTATCCAGTATACAAGCATGGTCGATAATGGACAGATCAGCCGATCCGAGGTCATATCAAGTTCCAGGTTCGGATTATATTCCGGCGGAAGATATGGTTACGGGTTATGTGGCTTTACAGACCCTACGATTAAAGATTATCTGTGCAGATACACAATCGACAAAGGACTTAGTATTGGCGATCTAAAAGGGCAGCTGGATTCTTTGATGGCTTATCTGCAGAGATTTTCCCCGAATCTGATCACATTGCTGAAGACGACAAATTCTGTCCCAACAGCAGCAACGGCATTTTTACACGATTATGAACGTCCTGCAAATATTGGACAGGAACAAGCAGAAAGGACAAGGGATGCGCAGACAATCTATCAGGAGATGATCAATTCTAATTCGTAACCCATTTTTACATACTATAATAAAGGAGGTTATGAGTCATGGACAGATTGAAAAATTACATGCATGATTTCTGGAACGATGAATCTGGAATGGAATTATTGCAGCTGGCCATTGTAATCGTTATTACAGTTGGTCTGATCGGTGTTATGACAACAGTTATGAATACAGTAAGAAGTAACATCAGCAAAGCAAATGATAATGCCAATGACCAGATGCAAGGAATCCTGAATCAGGCAAATCAAGGTAACTAAAAACGCTGCAGTCGAAAGGCTGCAGCCTTTCTTTTGAAGGAGGTTTTTTGTGAAAAACAAATGTATCAAAACATTTTTGGCTTTCCTGTGCTGTTGCAGCATTGTGACTCCTGCTTTGGCGGATACGCAGAATGTGACAACAACTGTTGGAAATAAGACCAGTTTTGTTTCCAATGGGTCGTCTGCCCAGACAAGTTCCGGAAGCGGATCGAATACAACGTCTACTTCTTCGGGTGGAACTTCTACACAATATACACAAGCGCAGCTTACTGCGATCAACGCAAAAAAGGGGTTACGTGCAACAATCCAGAATGTCTTGAACAAAGCCAGAAATGAAGCGGACAAACACGGACTGTATAGTAGCCCAAATTCTTCCATACAAGGTGCAGGATACCAGTTTAGTTCTACGCAGTTTACCCCATCACAGATCGCATCCATCCTGAAATATCTGGATCAATTCCATTCGGTTCAAAACCAGGATGGAAACAATGCAAATTACAATGTGATCAGTTCGGTGAATAATCCGATCTTCGGGAATAATAATATGCCACAGCTGACTTTTCAGGCTCCTACCTATGAGGATGGTGGAGAAAAGATCGCTCTGATGGACAAGAATGGAAATGTAAGCCTGGTCGTAAATGCTTGTGATGCACCGGCTGACGGCATGGCTGATTCTTACCAGGGAGCAACCAACTTAGACGGAAACACAGTAGATGCCAAGTTGTTTGAACAGGCAACACAGGCTATGGCTAAGAAGTTAAAGTTGAATTTTGACGGATTCTTCAATTATGCAGATTATCTACAGGACTCTAATGGCGTGAATTATCTGTTGAAATTCGGGAATACTTTAAATCCACCAATAGATATTCTACACGGAAAGGGAACTCCTTATTCTGATAGTAGAAATTCTATGGGTGGTGTCCGTCCTGACCTGATCAACGGAGGATTTAACGCTTATTATACCCTTACAGATAAGTTCCATTCTTTTTATCGTTTTTCCGGTACCAATGCAATGAACGATTACTGTACGGTAGGCTATATCAAGGATTACCATATTGAAAATATTACGAGGAATGTAATCACCGATGTCAGCCATAAATCCAATGTCCGAAGATGGGTTGTTACCAAAGATGGAGGAAGCCAGGTTGTCATGCAGACGGATAATCCACAACACCAGTTTGATTTCACGGCTGTTGACCCGGGAGAATATACCATTACTGCTTATCAGAAAGTAACTTATACCGTTGCAACACAGATCAAATACGATATCTGCGAATACCTCTTTGACCCTGTGACCAAAGGTCTGCTGTATTTCAATGAAAAAACTGTAGCGAACGGTACCGGTGGGACTGTCAATATGGGAAAAGTTACAAAGGAAGGATATGTTGCTACCGGAGATGTATTCCGCGTCCACGTCAATGATCTTGGACAGGTCCAGACAACCAGTCCGTCCACGAATCGGATCGAATAGGAGGAACTTTATGAGAAAAAGAATAGGATTGCTTTGTGTGCTTGGAATTTTCATTTTCTCCGGATGTAAGCAGAAAACAGAAGTTGTTTTAGAAAAGCCAGATGATTCTGTACAAGTGGTAGAGAGCAATGTGGTATCCGAAAGTGAACTGAAAGATTATGAGGATACCGAACCGACCCTGGAAGACCCTGGTGTGACAGAACTTCCAGATAATACAGTCGTTGATGAAACAGATTCTTACAGTGGGGAACAGTTACAGCAGATCTTATCGGATGTACGAACAATATTGCAGGATTATACAGCGACGATCTTTACCATTGATGGAGAAACTAAAGATTATACATCCAAGTTAAAGGAGTTTTATGGAACATCGGAGGCATTTTCTACATCGGATCTTGAAAAACTTCCAGCCATCTATAAAACGCTGCATGAAGAAGGTACGGTGTCTACACCGGAAACTTTTACGGTTAAGTCTTTGACCATGAATACAGATACCGCCCTGCCCAGTGCGAGAGTGATAGCTGTCTTACATGCAGATTTTCAAAATCAGACAGTAAAAAATCAGAAATGCATCATTACCTGTGCGTTTGATCTTTTACAGGAAGAGGAAACATGGAAGCTTCTATCGACCGAGATCCCTTCCGTTTATGCAGATACGGATGATTTTCAGACGGGATATCGTAAAGGAAGCTCTGGGAAGATCATTGATATGACCGGAGAAAAACTTTATACTTATTCGTTGTGAACTACTCGGTCATTGAATGGCCGAGCATCTAAAAACAGGAAGATCTCCGGCTATCATCAACCGATCCGCTGCAAATAAGACTGTCCTGCATGTACCATGCAGGCAAGTAATATCCGCTTGAGACAGCCCGGATACGGTCATGACGTACCAAGACAGTGGTAGTTCATATGTTCTGTATAAAAACTAACAAAAAGAAGAGGCATACCGTTAATTTTCGGCAGTCTCTTCTTTTTTTGCAAAACTCCGGAAAAGTTCTTTACAGGTTGATGGAACAGACTCGTCAATTGTCCCTTTTTCATAATCTACAGATAACGAAAACAAATGCTGTCCATCATAAAAAAGATAGTAATTTGCAGTCATTTGCACATTATTTGCTATGTAAGTAACAGTTGCAGAAGCTTCGCTGTCTGAAGTAGAAAAGTTATTCATCATTACATTCTGTTTATTCTGGCTGACGAATTGGCTCATATCTGTTGCTGTCAGGGAGGAAAGATCCTGCGAGGAGTCCTGCATGGTGATCGTGAGGGAAGCATTCGTTGTGTTATCCATTGCCACGATCGCATTTGATGAAGCGCCAACCACCCAACTATCCGGACAACCAAATTCAAAGGCATCAGCTGCGAGATAAGAAAGCGAATATCCTGTTGGGATCTCATCCTGCGGGTCCCATGCAAAGGAATCTAGTGCCGTCTGATAATAAGGGAGGATTTTTTCGTAATTCTCATCATTGAAGATACACACAATCCGTATGATGGATGAACGATCCCAATATACTTCTTCGATATAATCATATGTTACATTTTTCTGATCCTGGTACGTAACTTCATAACTGGAGTCTCCCTTCCTGGTGAAACTGACAAACGTCTTTCCGTCCGCTGCAATCTTTGTAGAAATTGATTCTGAAGTCACATTATTGATGTTTGGATCATATGCATAGGTTTCCAACCGTAACGTAGAGCCAGATGCTTTATGGACAAAAGATACCGTATCATTTTCTACAACCTGTGTCCATTCTTTTGGAATGGAGAGTGAGTATTTCATTGTATCATCCGTATAAATTTGTGTTTCAATCGTTTTCGCTTGCTGTTCCTTCTCCTGGGATAGATCTTCCTGCGATACTGTAGTTTCCCCTGTATAAACATCCAGTTTGTCTTTCTGTTGTTTTTGTGTGATAAAAGTGAAAACTGCAGATAGAATAACAATTCCAGCAATAATTCCCTTCCACGGATTCCGTTTTTTAAATCTTTGCATCAAATTCCATCCTTTCAAAAAATATTTACAATTATAGTATGCCGAATCTGTTTCTTAGAAAGACTACAACGAGAAAAACAGAAAGAGATATCCAGCTACCTATCGGCTTCATTCCTTCCAGAGGCCCAAAAGCCTGATGGTAGAAAAAACGGATAGGTGGAAAGAAAAAACGTACTGGCAGGAAGGATAGTTTTGTATACAGTCCAACATACGAAAAGTAAAAGGAAATCCAACTACTAATCGATTTTCTTTTTTCAGAAAGCACAAAAGAGTAGAAAGGGAAAGAATCGTTGAATGGAAAGAAAAGACGTAGTGGACGAGATATCCATTTCGATTCATTTTGTTCCATTTAGAAAAATCAAAGATGTTCCTAAACAGATCAAAAGATCAAATATCCTGTTGTATTTTGAAAGATCGGAGATAATCCAAAATTGAAATTTGGGATATTTTGATCTTATCAATGATATTCCAAAACTTTTCAAAAGAAATCGGGATCTGTGTGTGTTCTACACACTCATTCTTATTCCAGGTTATTTTTACTCAAGGTATTCTTACTCCCGTTCAATGGCTTATACGACTAATCGTTTTCTTATCTATACGATTAGAAGTTCAGTTTTTGAATTCTTCCAGGTGGTTTGAATTTCAAAGAGATTCATATGGTGATTTTTTATATGGGATATGGCAGCGGAAGTAGGATTTGGAAAAAAAGAAATAAAGATAGACAGCAAAAAAAGTCTGTCTCGAATTGAGAAGGCAGACAACAAAATCCAATATGGTGTATTTATTTTTTAGAGCAATGCTTTTTCCAGATCTGCAAAATCATAGGAACGGCTATGCATGTTGGAAGCAAACGCATTTGCTTTTTTCTTCTGGAAACGTGTTACCGCTTCTGCACACCAGTTATTGATGGTCTCATAATTTTTACAGTTTTTGTAGTGATTTCTTTCAATCTTTTCGATCTGCATGTCCACGGCATCTTTTCCATAAGCCTGTGTAAGTAATACATATTCTTCTTTGGTCAGTGTATCACCTTTTTTAGCTGGAAGTTTTTTGGCAGCAGAAGCATTAGGGGAACGGAAAGCGTTGTTTTCCTTGGTATTTCTTTCTTCGATTACATGCAGTTCTTTTTCGAAATCTTGGATGGCTTTCTCTTCAAATTCACTTTTTTTTGTTGGAACTTCTTTTGGATCTGCAGGGATGTTGACGATGATCAAATTGCATTTTCCCTGACCTCTCCGGATCCGGCGGATCAATCCAGCATCTTCTAATTCCTTTAACAGTTTGGCAACCGTTGCCCGGGCATGTTTGATGATCTCCATGATTCTTTCGTAACTGAGTTTTATGTAATATTCCCCTGTTTTTAATTTCCAGTTATTTTTCTCGGAAAGGGATCTGTGATCACATAAGATGTTATATAGGACAATTCCGGAATCGCTCAAGATAATTCCTTTTTTATAAGCGATAGATTTTATTGCTTTGACAAATAATTCTTTGATTGGCATATGTAAGCCCCCCTTTTTCGTAATTGTTCTTGTTCTATGCACCGCGTAGAAAACCCGGCCAATTATAGTATGGTAAATCACCTTTATTTTTTGATATTTTCGGACAGGATTTTGTTCTAGCTCATTTTTGGCATTCTATAGGTAGAGTATTTTTACCGGAAAGGGGGATACAGCGGCCTGCTGTAAAAAAATGACTATGGATGGTATGCGTAACCACAGTGATGAATTCCGCAATCAGATGGATGAAGAATTCGAACTGATTACATTAAATGACGATGGACCGGATAAATTCCGGGAAGTCATGGAAAAATTGCATGAACACGGAATGGATGCTTACGAATGGAGTCCATTAAAAGATCCCATGCCAGATCAGGGATATTTATTTGTTTATCAGGAGGATGCGTTTCCGAAGATCCAGGAGATACGTGGGCGGGAACTTTCCTATACGGATTTTATGTTCTCCCAGTTAGGTATACGTTCGGATGACCTGATGAAGCGGATCGATAATCGGCTAGATTATCTAAAAACAGATCCGGATTATTTTAAAGACTGTATGGAACAGATCCGACAGGACATGAAAGAGAGTACACTTTCTGATGCCTTTACCACGCTTACTACGAAAGAAGGCTCTTATGATGTGGTTTGGCAGTATGACCGGGATACTGATTCTATTACGATCAGTGACCGAGGTGGAACTTTAACTTCTGATGGGCTGAAGGAATCTCTTATGGATAAAGGCTTTTTTGAGCAGTCTGCTACCGTCCGTGATGTGGAAACCACCCGTTTGGACCAGGCTTATTTTGCCCAGGGGGATAAGTTGGAATGGACGATGCACCGGATCCTGGATGAAAAAAAGTTTGATGGCATAGATTCTTCCACATGGAAAATGGAAGGAAAGCGAGGCTCTTTTGAAGTCCAATTTTCCAGGAATCCAAGAAATGAATTGGTAATGCGGGATCATGACGGAAAATTGTTGGACCGCAGAGATATCAGTGTAAAAGGAAAAGAGATCGGCCTGGATCAGCGATTGGTTCAGGAATACCGGGATGAGCGTGAGCTGGATATCCTGGAACGTATAAAAACAGCGATTGACCCGGAAGCAATGCTTTCTATAGTTGCCGGAGAACGTGGCAGAAATCATGCGGGACCCATCCGCTGGACAGCACAAGGAGAGAAAGACTCTGTTACTTTTATCATAGATGGCAAAAGCGATGGAAGTCCCATCCTGAAGGATGACCAGGATAAGGAATATAGCTTTGCAACCATGGAAGAAAAGTTGAACGAAATCGGATATCTGGAAGGTCCGCAGCCGGACCCGGTAATGATGTTTGGTCTGGAGGCAAAAGATCATCCGCAATCCATGGATTCTGTCCATAACAATTTTTTTCCGGAAGACCGGGATAAGATCGACCCGAAAGAAGTAGCCGCTATCCGGGAGTCAAACCCATTGTACGGCTATGTAGATGGTAAGGTTGATGTGACAAAGCCTTGCAGCCGGATCCAGTTGGATCATTCTACTGTAAAAAATCTGATGGGAGAGGAATTTACAGATGTAAAGATCAAAGATGTCAAGGCTTACATCCAGAACGGAAGGGCAATGGACGTAGATGGGGCGAAGTTCGGTATTATGAACCGTGTCTATCTGAATGTAGATATTGACCGGGATGGAAAAAGTGAAAATGTCCGCTATCAGGCAGTTGTCCGTACCGATGGTGCCTATATTTATGGCTTTGGAAAGACGGATGGACATCTGCTCCATTATAAATTTCCGGAAGCCGGAGAACGGTATGCTTCTTTAGACCGACTGGAGTTATCCAATCCCTCGAACTGGTTTGGAAAAGAAGTAGGGAAAAAAATGGATGCGTTGGAAAAATCCGCAGACACAGGACGAATCGAACAATTTCAGAAAAGTCCGACCGGACAAGGGCTTGAAGCATATAAGGAAGCAAAGGATTTTATTAAGGCGGAAACCGGATGCGACTCTATTTCAAAAGGACTGAACCATCTGGATTCCCTTTCCGCACAAAAACAGGAAGTCTGGAAAGGGATCGTGGAAAAATACGATACTGCTGTAAAAAAAATTGAATCTACGATTGAGAAAAAATTTGATCAGGCTGCCCGTAAGGTTGTGTCTGAGGAAGTGGATTTCCGTAGAAGCCACGGGAAAATGGATCTGTACTTTGATAAAAAACTGGATTTTTACATCAACCAGAGGAATGATACGATGAATACCAGGGACCAGCTGGTTACATACCGGAATATCAAGCTGGATCAGATGTATGATTTTCAACATGCTTTCCGGGACGCTTCTTTTGCGGTTACAGACCATCTGGCATATGGACATGATGCAGAGGCAAAGGATGCGATCAACACGGTGTCTGGAATGAAGGATGCGTATGAAGATTACAAACAAAAGGTGTCAGATGTTACAAAAGTCCAGGAGCCGATCGCCAGATGTGAGTCTTATCTGAATTTTTGCGATGCTGTGATTCATGATACGATTAAAGAAATGGATTTTGTCGATACCTTTGATATTGACCAATATGATTCCCTGACTTCCATGAAAGAATATGTCTTTGCATCTTCCGATTATACGGATGGAACGGATATGCGGGATTACAGTTCGGTGTACAGCAAAGACCTGGAACTGATCGATGCGAAGGAGCTTCAGGATAAAGTGGAAGCATATAACGAAAAACAGGATAATGACTATTTCAAGATCCATATTGGAAAGGACGGCGGAGTCTATACCGATTTTGGTATCCGCCTCAGTTATTCTTATACAAATGACCGTTCCGTCCGCCCACATTATTATGCAGCGGATAAGAATATGAAGATCGAGGCGGCAAGCTACCGGTACAAAATGGAGGAAAACCGGATATCCCCCTATGGAAGGATGACTGTATCGGAAAATGCGCCCATGATCGGCAGGGATGAAAATGCAGATTACACGAATGCCTTTAACGTGTTGCGGAATGAGATCCCAGATACAAGGATCCAGCTTGTGGATGTATTGGAACAGATTGACCGGAACTTTCTCGGGGAACGATCTGCATACCAATATGATAATGTAGTAGAAGCGGCTGATCTAAAATACAGTGGGGATCCGAAATATGTAGAACTGATCAAAGATATTATGGAACACCGGGAAGATAATTTTGAAAAGATCAAGGAACGGTATGAAGAAAAAGTGGAACAGAAACCACAGGACATTACCATCGAAGAAAAACCGGTAGAAAAACAGCCTGTCATGGTCAGCATGGTCGATACCCCAAAGAAGATGCCGGACTTCATCCGTACAAAAATTGATTTTGGAGGGGAATTAAATATCCGCAACTCCAAAATGTCCGAGATTGAAAACGAAGCAAAACAGAAGGCTAAAGAGAACGGGACAGACGTTGACAAGGAAAAAGAACAGCTCATAAATGGGATTCTGAAAGATGCCGGACCGGTTGTGGACCGTATGAAAGAACTAGCTGGTAAAATGAATGGCATGGTAGAACGGATCGGGAATCCACAAATCATCCGATCCAATACTTTCTATCAGCAGTACAAGATGGAGTTTGACTTTTGTGCAAAAAAACTGATCGATTCCGGGATCGCTTGGGGAGACGGACAAGTTGTAAAGGAATATGTCAGCAAGGACATGCTCCGCATGGATAAGATGGATGTCTACCGTTCCAATTACATGGAGTCGTATCGTGACAGGATCACTACCGGAGGAGATGAAAAGATCGACACTGACTCTTATATCAAAGGAACTACTTATGACTATAGCAAATGGTTTAAATTCGGGGATTTTTTGGCAAAAACCATCTACCGTCCCTATTTTTCCAGTGTGGAACGAAAGGTAGATCGGGAACCGGTAGAGGACCGTTTTGAGAAGAAAGAAGATAAAGAGGAACCTATGCAGGACCATATCACACAGCCAGTAGAGGAGTTGAAAGACCCGTCCACGGAAGAACCTGAAAAAAAGGCAGAAATGGAAAAAGAAGAGGCTGATACAAAAGATGATGCAATGGCATTGGAAGACCAGCGTTTGGATGAGAAAGATGCCCCTGATACGCAAGAGGATTCTGTTCCTGAAGATACAACACAGGAAGATTCCTGGAATCCAGATACAAATGATAGCCCTAAAGAACCGGATTTCGATTACCAGGACATCGACCTTGGAGAACAAGACCTCTGGGATCCATCAGAAGAAGGAATCCAGCCGGTAGAATCGTATGAACCCAGTGTGGAAAGCGATACACCGTATGAAGAAAAAAAGGAATGGGATCCAATTGAAGATGTGGATTCGTCCGCAGCATCAGACTCTGACAGCGACCCACGCATTGATATGAAAGCGGATTTTGATAAAGTCTTTGATGGGCACCAGACCACGGATGATGTGTTTGATAAATATGCAGAAGATGTATTTGTGGATGAATCGGTCGATTATGATACGCTTTTACAGGCTGCATCTGATTCTATCAGCGAAAAGCTTTCCCTCGATGCCCCGGACGATGAAAAAGAATACTATCAGCAGGCCTCCGCCGATATTGCATACGAAGTAACAGATTTGGATGGAAAACCGATGGAAAATCTTGACAAAATGTCTTCGATGTTACAGGAAAACGGTATTTCGGAAGAACAGGCAGATGCGTTCCGGGATACAACCAGTGACCGATACGAAGAACCGGAAGTTGACTTCAGTGATGCCGGAGATCCTGCGGATTATGAACCGGATGCTGTGGACGTTTCTGAGACAGATGCGCCAGACCTTACGGAAACTGAACAATTCCTAGATGACCTGGATGCGAGAGCGGACACTGCATCGGATGCTGTTGAAGCTGCAGCTTCTGACGGTGTGGATGTGCCAGAAGATGTCTTGGCGGAAGTGCTGGCGGAAGATGATCCTTTGGATGATGCAGATATCTTGGAGCGGTTGAAAAATACCATGATGGAAAATGGCATTACAGATCCGGATGAGGTCGATCATGGACTGTCAGGAGACAGTGATCACACTGGATTTAGTTATGATAACTCTGTGGATTGGTAATAGGAGGTGATTTTATGTGGGAGATTGTTATGATAGTGGTTTTTCTTGTTATTGGGTTCTTGCTCGGATTTTATTTTTATGTTTCAGCTGGCGATAAGGTACAGGTATTCCTTCATCGGGAACCAAAGCGGAAGAAAAAGAATCCAAGAAAAAATATGCTGGAGGAACGGATGAAGAAACAGAACCAGTCCTGGACAGCATTTAATTGTGGACTGGACGATATGGACGAGACAGAACATATCCTGGCTTCCAGGAAAAAAGAAGATCAGGCATATTGCTATCCAAAAAGAAAAGAGGGATAAATCCCTCTTTTTTCCTTATTTTGGAGCTTTTTCACGATACTATAAGTATAGGGGTGGAAAGGAGTATAAAAGTGGCAGATATTAAAGTAACAAAAGACTGTTATATCCCGAAAGAAAACATCAAATTTTATGTGAGCTATAATACAAATTCAGTGGTCCTTGATGTGAGGAGAAAGAAAAAGGAAGGGCTGGTGTACGACTATACACATGGAAAACGCATTGGGACTGTGATCTATCTCCATACTGGGGAAGTCATCCTGACAGCTTTTTCTATTGAAACTTTACATCAACGCATGGAAGGAAGGGAGGATGGATAAATGTATCTGCTATCCGTGATTTTTGGGATGTTACTTGGCGTTGGATGCGCAGTGTTCATCCAAAGAAAGAAAAAGTCAAAGAGATATGGCTTTCCGGCTATTCCGGAAAGAAAAAATTATGCAGACAGTCAATATCTGAATGGGAAAAAAGACCATTCAGCAGAAGAATTTTAGAAAGGAAATTTTTTATGAAAAGAAAAACAATACATTGTATTTCTTCCCTGACGGCTCTCAGCCTGTTATCGGGTACTTGTGCCGTACCAGTGGCAGCAGAGGATATACAGGGAAAGATAGCAATCGTACAGGAAAAAGAGAAACTGACAGAAAATGACTTAGAACAGGTCTATCATTATTCCTATGAGTCGCTTGGAAAAAATCTGCCTTATACAAAAGCAGATACTTTGTTTTCGGATGGTTTTACGCCGTCTTCCCTTACAGTCGCTGACTGGAAAAACTATGAGGGAGATATTCAGGTTACAGTAACCGATAAAGGTGGCAAAGAGACAGTTCTCCAGGCACAAGAAAAAGAAGAGGTCGATCTGACTTCTTATGGGGATGTCCAGAAGGTTGCTCTTCAGCCTGATGGAACGATTGAGGATGATTCTTCTTTCGATGGTCTTTCTGTCAGCGGTAAGGCAGATCCTACGAAAGATCAGGTGAGTACAACACTATCTGTGAAACATTCCGAAGATGGAGAAGAATTTTCAGAGACCACATCCGCTAGTGCCACCACGCAGATGGAAAAGGAAATTTATGAAGCGGGAACACCGGAATTTTCTTCTGAAAAAACAGAACTTGCTTATGGGGAAGAAACTACGATATCTGTAAACGGGATTACCGGAAAAGGAAAAATTCCGGAATCCTATGAAGTCCGTATTCAGATCCCGGAAGGAGTTCATCTGGAGGCGGTGACAGCCCCTGCTTTTGACCATGCTTCCTGTAAGCTGTATAACGGAGAAGAAGAAATTCTGGATAGTAATGTATCGGATAAGAACATTACAGAACTTACTTTAAAGATCCAGCCGGATGGTGATTTTAGCCAGAAAGATTCTTTAAAACTTCTGGTGAAAGATACAGAAAACTCCAAAGAAAAAACTTCTGTTTCCATAAAAGGCTCTGCTTCCGTAAAAACTGCAACTGGACAGGCGATAGAAAATCCCATGAAAGATTTCTCATTACAGCTGTCTTGTACTTACGATATTGGTGTTCCATCCATTACGGTATCTTCGGATAGTGTAGAAGGACATGAAGATGTGTATACAACATATGATGGCTTTCAGGGAAAAGGGCAGTCTAGCAGCTATACTATGCAGTTTACCATTCCACAGGAACTGACAGTGGCCACGATCGATGTCCCGGAATTTCAGGATGCAGACGGAAATGTTTTAGATCGTACCATTACGGTCAACGGGATCCATCCAAGTATTATCAATAAAAAGATCTATGTCTATGATAAAATATCCGATTTTCAGATCACGGTACATAATTATGGGAAAGATTTTAGCCAGACAAAAGCTATGGTGATCCGTTCCACAAACAATGCTTCTATGGATACGACTGCATCGTTTGATACAAATGTAGCTGTTGGATATGGAAATGGTCTTTCGATGAATGCATCTATCCATTCTAATTCGATCCTGTTCAAAAAAGCAGAAGAGATCGTTCCTCCGACCCCAGATCCTGATCCAGATCCTAAGCCGTCCCCGAAACCGAATAAGCCATCTACAGATTCGAAACCATCTACAGATAAAAAAGAGGATAGTAAGAAGGACGATACGAAAAAAGAGGATACAAAAAAAGATACAGACAAAAAACAGGATGCAAAACAAGAGACAGAAGTAGTGACTGCTCCTACAACAGATTCAGCTACAAATCTGATCACCGCACCGATCGTCAATCCTTCTAAGGCTCCATCAACCAAAAATAAGGGAAAAGTAAAAGGGACAAGCATTGTCAGTGAACTGCGGACAACTGCAGACGATAGCATGGATACCACAGAAATCCAGGATGATTTTTCAACAGAAACAGCTTCCGCAGCGGATAACGGAGTAGAAGCATCCCCCACACCTGCAGAATCCATTAAAAAATCTGGAGCAGAAGAAGCAACCGAACAGGTGAAAAAAACAGTGGACAATAACCGTGGGTTACAGATTTTCCTGATCCTTGCCGGTATCGTAGCTGCCGGTGCAGCCGTGATCGCCCTGGTATTTTCACACGGTCATAAAAAAGAGGAACCGTCGGAAGAGCAGAAAGAAGAGGAGAACAAATAATGGCGTTGTATTTTTGCGGTGCGACTTCTGATATCGGAGTCGGGAGAGAGTTGCAAGAAGATTTTGTCCAGTTATGTGAGTTGGATGATAATAATTTATTTTGTGTGATCGCAGATGGTACAGGTTCCATGCCACAGCGACCACAGCCTGCAGCCATTGTTGCTATGGATATTGTAGAGAATATCAAAGATACCTTTGAACAGCAAAAAGATTTGTTGCTTTCCTGTCCCGGATTTTTTATCCGAAAAGCCATGCAGGATGCAAACCGGATCCTCGGAGCATTTCAAATGGGAAATGAAGAATTGTTTTCCGGATATTCAGCCAGTCTAACCTGTTGTCTTTTTATGGAGAATAAAAGGATCACGATCGGACATGCTGGAAATACCCGTTTTTACCTGATGCGGAATGCGCAACTGAATCTGATCACTCACGACCATACACAGGCATTCCAGTTGCTTTCCGAAGGAAAAATCGATAAGGAAACGTATTATGTCCACGATGGCCGGCTGAAACTTACCAGTGGACTTGGCAAGATCATTGATCCGAAGATTGAAATCTTTAACGGACAGATGAAGGATACCGATATCGTCCTTATGACAACCGATGGAATCCATTATGCATTACGCCCGGATGCCATGACAGAGATCATTTTGAATTCCCCGCCGGAAGGTACGGAAGCGACAAAGGCTTTGATCAAGGCAGCTAAGGAAATTGTAAAATATCCGGACAACATGTCTGCAATGATCGTGTATATCCCACAGGTCGAAAAGAAATAGCAGGGCAAAATGCCCTGCTATCATTACTCTTTTTTTCGAAAAGATTGTGGGAAATATCTTTCAAATGTCTCAGGGTCTACTTCATTAAGGAGCGATTGGGACATCATATGCATCACGATCAGGAAAGTCAAATAAAAGGACCATTGTCCACATTTTCGTGAGCTGTTCTCGATCGTTTTGAGCATCCGGCTGATCAGTTTTTTGGATGTCCGGACTTCTTCCGGTTTTAACTGCAGCATCTGGTTTTTAATATGTATCAGCATGGTTGTCCTCCATATTTCAGATAGTAACGGTATTTGTAGTAGTGATAAAGAAATTCATCCCTTGCATCCGGGGAAAGAGATTCATGCAACAGATCCAGTGGACACTCATAAAGTAACTGGACCGCATCCAACAACCGGACTTTTCTTGCAAAAGCATTGAATTTCCTTTTATCAGCAAAAAATGCGTACAGCTCTTCCATGGAATGGAAACAGGTATAGTGGTTCAGCGCATATTGGATACATACATGAATGTTATATTCTGCGTATCCAAGCAGGAAAAATTCTTTTGGAAATTTGATAAGTTCCCCCTGGAGTACTTTCTCGTAAACCAAAAGGACACGCTGCCTTTTATTAAACGAGATCTGATCCGGATACATGAAGCAGGCAACGTAAAACAGGTCTGTTTCCGGATCCAGTTCCGGTGGAAATTTGATTAATTTGATCAGACGTTTCATGTGCAATCGTTCTACAACCTTTGGTGTGAGAAATGTTTTGGTTTGCTGCGGTGTCCAGTGCAGAATCCCTTCTGTAATGTACCGCAGAACTTTCCTGAGATCGTTACTGTTTTGGACACGAGGAAGATACGTTTGTGAAAATTCCTTCCGGTTTCCTATCAGGATCTGTTCATATTCTGTCAGAATGCCAATGTAATTCATAGTAGAATTACCTCCTTATTTTTGTTGTTACTTATAGTATCGTGAAAAACCTCAAAAATCAGTTTTTTTTTGGACAGGGAGTTTTATATGCGGAAATATTTGAAGTATCTTTTCATCCCCTTGCTTCTGATTGTCGGTATCTTAGCAGCAAGAGGGTTTTATCATTACCAAAAACAGTATACCGGCGAAGAATGGTTCCAGAAACAGGAATTGTATATCAGTAACCTGCGGACCTATGTAGGGGAAATGGACGATGTGTTTGCTTTGTATATTGCAGGAAGTATCCAGGAAGACGATTTCTTAAATCATATTTCTGTCCTGCAGGGGGAACTGGATATCATCCAGGGATGTTATAAAAAAGAACAGACGGATCATCCTGTTCGAACCGGAACCTACACCTATGAAGAAAAATTAGGGTGTGAGGGGGTCAGCGAAACCATGGATAATTTGCAGGAGATCCTTATTATGGCCCAAGGTAACAGCAGTGATATTGATACTTTATCTTACAAATATCTGGCACTGCATCAAAGCATCATTGATTCCATGGCGAAATACACAACCGCACAGGTTATGATGAAAGCAGAATAGGTTTGTTTTGCATTAGATTCTACATACTATAGGAAAAGGAGGATTTCTTATGCACAAAAAACGTATGATTTTATTTTTTATGTCAGTATCTATAGGACTGATGCCAATACAGGCATTTGCGGCAGAAACAACTGACTCAATCGTATCTGAAGCGACGGAGGATATTTCAGATCTTTCGGAATTTGATGAAACTACTGTTCCAGACAATCTTAGTAGTTCTTTTTCCGCAAAATCGGAATACTTGAATTCCATTATGTCTACGGATGCTTTCGAAGAAATGTATTCCAATATCCAGTCCATGGTGACTACTACAGATCAGACCAGTCTGGCTGATTATTACAAAGAAAATTATGAAATCACCATTCCATCCGGTGATTTCTTTGATGTTTCCGATGTAGATATTACCAGTGGGTATGACAACAGCATTACAAATGCACAGTATCTTGCTTTGGCATATAATTTTACAGAAAATTATGATCAGATGGTGGATGCCAGTGGACAGTCTGGAAACAGTATGCAGATATTTCAGCAGGAGTATGGGGATATTGCAAACAGTCTGAAGCTGGAAACCCCAATCATCCCGAAAGGCTTTGATATGTCCAGTCTGGTATCCTCTGCAGCATCGTCTGTTACTTCCACGTACAAAAGTGCGTTAAACAGCAGCGGGGTTTCCGCAGTCAGGGACAGTATCGATACTCAATGGATCTTTGATAAAGCATTATCCGGTCCTGACAGCTACTCTCTGAAATCTTATAAAACACTGCAGTCAATGAACAGCGCCGCCTCCAATGCAAATAGCAAAACTCAGTCCAGTCGTTTTAATGCTTCTGTTTCGCAAAACAAAGATGCTTATAAAAAACTCAGTGGGGACGTTTTGACAAAATCCCAGAGTGACCTGATGAAAGTGATCGATACCGACAGTTCTTACCTTTTAACAGAAAATGACCGGCAGAAACGGAAGATCGCAAATGAAAAGTTAAAGGATGCAACAAAGGTCAGTGGTAAAGTCCAGCAACAATGGGCTTGGCTTACAGACCAGGCACAGGATGGCTGGGATTTTATTAAAGGTAACGTAAAAGAAAGTGTCGATGATGTCACGGAGACCGCAGATAAAATATCGGATAAATGGGCATCCTTTACCGGTGCAAAAGATTCTAAGATTTACAAGATCAATGAATTTATGAAAGAACAAGAAAAAAAAGAAAAAAACAAATAAAAATAAAAGGCACCGGGAATGTGATTAAATATTCCTGGTGTTTTTTTGCGTTGTGGTTTGATGAGGAAAATTGGGGACGATTCACCATTCTATAAGTAAGAAGAAAAATTATAGGATGGTAAAAGATATGGCAAGTGCTAATGCAAATTTACATAAGGCAAAGGATGCTAAGAATGACGAGTTCTATACTCAGCTTACAGATGTTGCAAAACAGCATAATCCAGACGAAAGCGTTACAAGCGGTGGAAAAGTGAATACTGGTGCAGCATTGTATTATACCGATATTCCTGCGCAAAGATATTATACTGCATCTAATTGTGATGGTTATTTGCTTAGAACTTATGGTCGTATTCTTATTCGCAAGAAAGTAGGTGCTTAATATGAATTACGATTATAAAGATTGGATTGAAAAACATGGTAAATGCGTAGAAGTGGTTAATCGACTTTGTGAACATGATGTTTCAAAATATAATGTCAATAAATGTTTTTCTGCAATGGCTGTTATGAATTTTTCAATGCAGGATATAGATAGTTATTTCAAAAACAATAATCGGACTCCTGCTGAATTATGTTTTCTAATTAGAAATATAGATGTAATAATTACATCTATCCTTGATTTGAACCATGACTTATTAGGTGTTGGTCTTAGTAGACAAGATAAAGCCATTGAAAAGTGTTTTAATCGACCTGAAATTATACACAGTTTTCGTACTTTACGAAGTTTGCTTTTAGCACATCCCGTTGATACAAATTATACAAATAATGAGGGGCAGAGGGAAACTGTATATTTAGAGGATATTCTTCCTGCAAGTCCTATGGATGAACTGATGAAATTAGGAGAACATGATTATACATTAAGAATGTGTCATCCAGATGCAGAATTATCTCATTTTAAGCCATTAAAAATTGATACGGATATAATTCCCGTGATCAATGAAATTGTGAATGGAATAAAATTGCTTACAGGAAAGTTGCAAAAGATTATTTCTGAATATGAAGAAAAACTACAAAACGAACCTTTAATTATCGACAATTCAGATATGAAAAAATACATAATGACATTGGATAACGAATTAAAGAAAAGGTACCCGAGCTGTGTTACAGATACAGAATATACTGATGGCTCTGTAAAACATTATTCTATTGTCTATGATTGCTTGAAATACATTAAAGCATCTTTTTTTAGTAAAACACAAGAAAAATATGATATTTTTCTCGATTATATTATGTCAGAATTAAAGCGTATTGAAAAGGATTTACAAGCTATGGCATATGATTCAAGCGAAGAATCATATTTTTCGTTATGCTACAATCCTGATTTTGCAAAGAATGAATCCTATGCGAAAGAAAAAATGGCATATTTAGATGAAAGCGATGCTACTTCTTTTACTGAAGAAGATATTCTGAATACAACTCCTTCTAACGCTCTTTGGGGTGTTCAACAGTTTAAGAAGCTGATTCCTTATATTGAACAGTATATTCCTGTAGATACAACAGTTTCAGATAGGGAATTATATTGTGAATATATAGCGGCAGAGTATCTAAGCAATATAGAAAGGGATTAAAAAAATATGAAAATAGTCAGTAAGGAGTTGAATTCACAAAAAGAGGCTTTGTATGGGCATCGATATTATTTCTGTATTTAACAAATAAATAAATTTTGAAGAGGACTGTTGCTGATGCATCAGTCCTTTTTCGTCCGAAAAATTCCAAAATCAAAGGGAATTTACCATACTATGATATAGGAGGTGATTTTTTATGTGTGATACTGAAGTAGAGTGCGACTATGAAACATATGACCGCCTGGTGGACCGTTTTTCTAAGATGGAATACCAGGCGGAAGAGTATGTCCCGGATGAAGCCGACATGGATCGTTACGTGGAACATGGAGATGGAAGTTATATGGATTTCTTGATCTGGATTATGGAAACTGGCGTGGAAACAGAAGAAAACCGGTTTATGCGGAGACGGATCAATGCATATCTGCGGGAGCATTTAACTTTGACAGACGAGAAACCGGCATGGCTGAAAAGGAGTATGGCGGCAAGGGCTGCCAAAAAGAAAAAATGATCGTTATTTATGCAGAAAAGCCTGATATGGGAACCAAGATAGCGGCAGCACTCGATGGGATTTCTTTAGGTTCAAGAAAAGTTTCTTTTTCAGAGATCGAAAAGTATGAAAAACAGATCAAAGCACAACGGGCAAAAGACGGGTGTTTTATGATCCGATACGACCATCAGGAAACCTGTGTGATCTGGGGTTACGGGCATATGTGTGAGTTGAAACAGGCGAAAGACATTAACCCTGCATATGCAAAATGGTCCAATATCCCCCTTCCTTATATTCCGGAACAGTATGAGCTGAAATTAGTGGAAGGCGCGAACCAACAATACCGAAAGATCCGCGAAATGTTCCGAAAGGCAGATAAAGTGATCTGTGCAACTGATAATGACCGTGAAGGGGATCTTATTATGGATTACCTGTGTACTTATATGGGATACCATGGAAAATATTGGAGGGCGATCTATTATGAGCAGTCAAAGGAGTCTTTCCAGAAAGCTTTTTCCCCAGAAAATCTGGTTTCCTATCAGAAACGAAAACCGGTGATCGATGCCGGACGTGCCAGAAGCGCAGGTGATTTCCTTGTTGGTTCAGGGCTAACTGTCGCTATGACCTTAAAATATCCAGGAAATAAGGTATTATCTGTTGGGCGCGTGCAGACAGCTGTTTTGGAAATGATCGTTGAACGGGAACGAGCCATTCGCGATTTTAAACCGGAACGTTTTTATTCGGTAAAAGGAAAATTTGTGACGGACGAAAAAGAAGTGTACGAAGGTTTCTATCAGACGAAACAGATCTTTAAACGGGAAAAGGTGCGTGAACTACTCCAAAAATTAAGAAGTACAGATCATAGCACTGTTGCTGAAGTTCAAAAGAAAAAGGCAAAAAAAAATAAACCGTATCTTTACAACCTGCAGACCTTGCAGATGGACTGCAATAAAAAGTTCGGGCTGAGTCTTTCCGATACGTTAAAGATTGCCCAGAAACTTTATGAAGATGGGTATACGACTTATCCGCGTACCGATTCCATGTATCTGCCTAATGACATGGTACCGGAGATGGAAGAAGTATTGTTCCGGTTAGTGTCTACAGATGCCTACAAAAAATATGCACCTAACCAGTCTGTACAAGCTGCAATGGATATTTCCAGACATTATTTTGACAGTACAAAGGTGGAAAGCCATTATGCGATCGTTCCTACAAAAAAAACTGCAAAACTGCAGGGTGCGGAACAAAAAGTTTATGACCTGATCGCACGTTCTGTTTTGTGTATGTTGTATCCAGACGCTGTGATTTCCAAAACAACGATCCGGACTGCGTGCGATGGGGAAATCTTTTTCACAAACGGAACATCCATCGTAGAACCGGGATTTTATACCGTCCTCGGCCTTCCAAAAGAAACCTTTCTTCCGTCATTGACCGAAGGAGAAAAGGTCGATGGGACGTTCTCTGTAGATGAAAAATGGACGGAACCACCCAAACGATACACGGACGCAACACTTTTGGCAGCCATGATCAATTGTGGGAAGACTTTGGAGGATGAAGAACTCCGGAACCTTATGGCTGGAAAGGCAGGGGAGCAGCCGAAAGGGCTTGGCAGGCCATCTTCCCAGGCTTCTATTGTAAAAACGTTGGAAACCCGTGGGTATACGGAAAAACAGGGAAAATCCATTCAACCGACTGAAAAGGGAATGCTGATGATGGATTGTTTCCCGGTAGAAGAATTAAAATCAGCAGTTATGACAGCACAGTGGGAAAAACGGCTGGATGATATCGAACATGGTCTGGATTCCTATACCGCATTCATGAGCGACATGGAAGATGCAGTCAGGACATGGACCAGAGAGATTCTTGATGCTCCAGTCAGGGAAGAATTTATCAGGAGGACGATTATGGAAACAAATTATAAGTGCCCGGAATGCGGCAAGCCGATCGACAAATATCCATGGGGATATGGTTGCTCTGGTCACAAAGAGAAAAGCTGTGACTTTCACATCCGGTCAGAGATCGCCGGCGTAGAGATCCAGGAAAAAGAATGGGATGCATTCTTCACAAATGGAAAAACCGGGATGATCAAGGGATTCAAAAAGAAAGATGGCGGAACCTTCAGTGCGATGCTAAAGTATGATCCAGATTCTAAACAGGTAGTATTTGCTTTTGAAAGCGAATCCGATCTGAAGTGCCCAACTTGCGGAAGATCCTTACTGGAATCTACTAGGACTTATACCTGCCCTGGAACAAAAGACAATAGCTGCGCGTTTGTCCTTTGGAAGCGTGTTTATGACAAGATCCTTCCACAGTCCGTGGTCAAGAAGCTTTTGAAAGATGGGATCAGTGATCCTGTGTCTGGATTAAAGGGAAGGGACGGAAGCTCTTTTACAGCACCGTTAAAACTGGATAAAGAAACCGGCCGAGTAGCGATTTACCATGTAGAAAAGGAGTGCAGCTATGTATGCCCGATCTGCGAAAGTCCCATGAAAGAATATTCCTGGGGATATGGATGTACCGATACAGACCTTTGTGGTTTCCGTGTGGGAAAAAAAATCTGTGCCCATGATCTTACGGAAGAAGAGTTACAGGATCTGTTCGAAAAAGGAGAAACAGATGTATTGAAATTCTATTCCGCAAATAAGCAGAAGGACTTTTATGCACGCCTTGTAGTTGACAGGGAAGAACGAAAAGTCAAGTTTGAATACGATGAATGGTAAAACCAGGGCCGTCCTTTTGGACGGCTTTTGTTTTCTTCTTTTTTCACGATTCTATAGGTATCAGACAAATATTTTATGAAAGGAGGATCTAATAAGGGTCTGAAAAACAATTTGCAAAGAGAGGATTTTAATATGGAAAACATAAGTTTAAAAACAATCGTATCACGGACAATTGGAATGTACTTTATCTTTTTTGCAGGTTCTGAAGCCGAATTTACAACATGTTCTGATTGGTGGTTATTATTTCTAATGACCATCGGATTCGGTTTCCTATATGTATCTACAAAATTCGAAGAAGGAGAAGATTTTTATGAGGAATGAATTCTTGAAAAACGGATACTACTACAATTTCTTCGGGGATCTGATGCAGCTGATGCATCGGATCCTTGAAAAACAGGACAATGAAGCATTGGACGCTTTATACCATATGACAGGAGGGTTTTATCATAAATACCCCCAGCCTTACACATCTGCCGTCTTACTGGCGATCGACCATGAATTGGTCCGCCGTCCCTATCTTTCCCATTTAACAGAAGCACAATATAAAGAATTCCTGAAAGAATATTATATCATGCTGAAAGATGTCCTCGGATTAAAAGCAGAACAACTATCCAGCGATGATCTTTGTGCGTATGCGCTCGATCAGATGGATACCCTCCAGAAAAAATATCAGAAATACTCCGGTACCAGTGAACACTGGAAGTTTGGATATGATCTTTTGCTGGCAGCTGTGGAAGAGGTTGACCGGTTTGTACTGCAAAACGCTGCTTGAATGATCAAAAATATTTTGCTATACTTGAGATGAAAGATAACATTGGAGGTATCTTAATGGATAGTTGTATTTATCATGGTAGTAATGTAGAAGTGGCAACACCTCGGATATTACAAAACGGATTTTATAAAGATTTCGGCTATGGGTTTTATTGTACAAATATCAAAAAACAAGCTATTCGTTGGGCGATTACTAAAAATGGTGCATCGATCCTTAATCGCTATACCTATAAGTCAGATTCGGCATTGAATGTACTTACTTTTCCAGAAATGTCTGAAGAATGGCTGGATTTTGTAGCGCGTTGCCGGCAGGGAATCGAACATAATTATGATATTGTAGAGGGTCCGATGGCGGATGATCAAATATGGAATTATGTGGAAGATTTTACTGCAGGCAAAATTTCCAGAACTGCTTTTTGGGAATTAGTAAAGTTTAACTATCCAACACATCAAATTGTTTTTTGTACAGAAAGAGCATTGCAAACTCTTACATTTAAGGGAAGTGAAAAGCTATGAAAAACATTTATTTTCCAGATGAAGAAATCACCGAAAATGATCTATTCTTTATATGTTCAATGATCGAACGCGTAGCAAGAATCATCCATCAGAGGAATAAATATGTGGTTAATACCATAGGAAAAAAGAATATGTATCATTTGTTGAGCTGTGCTAATGTTCTACATTGTGATAACCCAGTAAAAGTTGCTCATGAATGGATTGAAAATTATCAGCTGCAGAATGGTAATTTTGATATTACAGAGGTAGATCAGGAATTGGTGGAACATATTCCGGATCCTTTGGCAATTGGTGCTGTTTACCAGCGATTAATCACTAACACCATGACTTCAAATGAAGATTATGTGGATGGTATTTTTCGAGTGTATAACAATCCGATTTGCGAAGTAATTGACAATTATAATGCAAGTGCATATTATGAACCATCATATGTAATTGCGAGAGCATACCAGAATGGTGGTTTTTGAGTTCAGAAGAAAGCAGTCAATATATTATTGATTGCTTTTTTCATCTTTGGATATACAGAGAAAACACCAGGAAGATTTGGAATGTATCCGCAAATTCCGGTTAATGGACGCTATGTTCGTGAGTAAAGTTTTCGAAGATAAGAAATGTGCGGAACTTTTGCTGCATGTTATACTAAATCGAAACGATTTGATTGTCCAGGAAGTGCATGGACAATATGACATCAACAATCTGCAGGGAAGATCCATTCGTTTGGATATTCTGGCGGTAGATGGTACAGGTAAGGTGTATAATGTGGAAGTACAAAGAAGCAATGGTGGCGCTGTTCCCAAAAGGGCACGATACAACAGCAGTCTCTTGGATGCGAATGTCACAGAGCCAGGGGATGATTACGAGAAACTATGCGAATCGTATGTAATCTTTATTACAGAAAATGATGTGCTGAAATCGAATTTGCCTATTTATCACATTGACCGTATTATACGAGAAACTGGTGAATATTTTGGAGATGATGCTCATATCGTATATGTGAATGCAAAGATCAGAGATAACTCTGCGTTGGGAAAACTGATGCATGATTTTTTCTGTAAGGATTCGCGTGATATGAAGTACATTGTTCTGGCAGAACGAGTGCATTTTTTTAAGAAAGATCAGAAAGGAATTGCGACTATGTGCAAAGCGATGGAAGATATGCGAAAAGAAGAACGGATGGAAGCTGAATATGAGGCTCATCTTGAAACAGCGAAAAGAATGTTGAATGATGGAATATTAGCCTATGAAAAAATAGCGGAGTATACAGGACTGTCAATAGAAGATATCAAATCGCTCAAGGAAAATTAATCATGTATACGAGACCGGAAAGGAAACGCGACTATGTGCAAGGCGATGGAAGATATGCGAAAAGAAGAACGGATGGAGACAAGTATCGAAACCGCAAAAAGAATGCTCAACGATGGGCTGTTGTCCTGCGAGAAAATAGCAGAATATACAAGACTATCACTTAATGAAGTTTTGGCGTTAAAAGAAAATTAAATTCATCAGATTGACCGGGATATATTCCCGGTCTTTCTTTTTTTGTAAAATAACATCCTCCTGTATGACTGTGTTGATTTTTATTATTTTCAGTATACCGACCATGATTCTCCCGACTTTTTTTGATATCCACCGGGTTTTTTGAAAAAGTCCGCTTATTAAGGAAGGTTATGGGTTGCTTTTGAAAATAAGTACTTTTTTCCAGAAATAACCCACAAAAATAGACGAAATAACCCATTCAGCTATGTTTTTCCTACCGTGCAAAAGTCAGGAGCTACCAATTTCCTACCAAAATGCTCTTTCCATAATTTTTCTTAAAAATAAGCCCTGAATTGGAAATATTGTTTTCAGTATACCGACCGTAATAGTCCTTATAAAATATCAGTATAGCGACCGTAATAAAGCAAAAATAATAGTATCAGTATACCGACCACAATAAAGAAAGGTTGCGGAAACTTTTCAAAATGATATAATACGAAAAGGAAGAAATCTGACCGGGAAAAATCTCTGTCCGAAAAAATCCAAAATAATTTTAAATTATACATACTCTAAGTAACAGGAAAGAAATCCTGAAAAATAGAGAGGAGAATTCAGATATGAAAAATGTAGAGAGAGCAGCGCTTCTGGCAGCGACAGGAGTATTAGCCGTAGGAATGGCTGGATGCGGAGACAAAAAAGCCCCGACCAAAACAGACCAGGGACCAACCCAGGAGACCAAGACGGAAGACCAGGAATCCGAAGAAGTATCCTGGACAGAAGCAGATGTAGCAGTGGCAGTGGCCGGAATGGATAATGTGACCGTAGTCCAGGGTGCAAAAGACCCAAATCTGCTTCACGGTATTACATACGATGGAGACATTGTAGAAAATATCGAAGCCCAGTCCGATATGGACCTGGATACACCAGGGACCTATAAAGTAACCTATCAGATAACAGTAAATGCAGAAAAGCTTGCAGAGTACCTGACGGTAGATGATGCATCCACAGAATCTGTAGTGGAAGAACAGGAAAACCTGGATCCAGAACCAGAAAAGGAAGCAACAAAGGATGATGCAGATATCGATAGCGCATATACCGTGGACGACCATCCAACGATCGAGGTCGAAAAAGAAGTCACCGTGGTCGGTAAAGGTACTGCTACGGACATGGCAGACCAGGATCGGATCGTGATTAGTGATGGAAACACAACGGTTGCGAAATCGGACGGAAGTACTGTAGAGGAAGAAGTCAAAGTTCCGGAAAGTACAGAAAAGAAAGGGACAGTGGCGATTGACGCGGTAACAAAGGAAGAAGTATCCGGTGAGATACCAGAAGAAACAGCGCCGGAGGAGACAACGAAAGCCGAAGAGGAAGACTTGTCCGAAACAGAAGCTAAGTCTGATACAAAATCCGATAAGAAATCCGAAACGAAAAAGAATTCTAAAACAGACAAAAAAGAATCTGCTACGAAAACAGACAAAAAAGAGACGGTAAAATCTGAAACCAAGGAAAGCACAAAATCCGAAGCCAAGAAAAAACCTGGATCATCTGGGACGGTGACAACACCTGCTGCCACAGTAAAACCAACGGAAGCCCCAAAACAGGAAGCTGCCCATACACATAAATGGGTACAGCAGTATAAGACAGAAACAATTCCGGCAAAGACCCATACAGTCCATCATGATGCGGAATATAAAACAGTACACCATGATGCGGTGACGCATGAAGAGCCAATCTATGAAGGACATTATGTTTGCACTGTATGTGGATTAGATATGGGGCGTAGCGAATCTGCTCTTGTCGCACATGGAGCTGAAACCGGTCATTGTTATTCAGTAGAACAAGTACAGGTCGGAACAAGAACGGTAACGGATCAGGCAGCCTACGATGAAAAAGTTCTGGTAAAAGATGCATATGACGAGACGGTTGTAGATACTCCAGAATCGACCAAACAGGTCCCGAATGGATATAAATGCAGTGAGTGCGGAGCAACAAAATAGAAAAGAGCTGGCGAAAGCCGGTTCTTTTTTTTCTGTCCGAAAAAATCCAAAATAAATTTTTTTTTTTACATACTATGGGTGTAAGCAAAAATTTTGAAAGGAGATTTTTTCATGGCAAGAGAAATTGAGGAGTTAATGGAGGCAGTACAGATGCTGGAGGTAACAGACGAAAAAATCCAGAAATGGTCGGATGGGGAAGTAACATGGCCGGGAAAACGGCTTGGGGATAAAGATTCTCTGTTAGATCCTGAAATTTTCGGGGTTCTTGGAATGTTGAGTACCCGTATGGGACATATCAATCTTCCTGTACCAGTTGTAAATGTCCAGTATCTGTATGGAAAAAGACCAATCCTTCCGGAATTACTGGGAATGTCACGGACGGAAGTGGAGCTGTTTGCATATGGAAGTCTGTATGCAGAATTCGAAAAGAAAGATGGCAAGTGGAAACTGGTGCGTAAAATGGGAAAGAGGGAATATGTAGAATTTTCTGATACCGATCCACTGAAAAAGATCGTAACTGGAGGAGCAGCAATTGAAATGTTCCTTGAAGATTGTCCGGAAAAAGACAAAATCATCCTGCATTCCATTCCAGTGATTCCAATAGGCCTTCGGATTGCAGGAAATGGAAAGAAATATGGGATCGAGAAGAACTACGAGTTTCTGCTTTCTGAAGTCCTTCGGTATGACGCGTTGGTAAAGAATTATGCACCGGAACCAGTTCTGAACCTGGAACGTACAAAACTGCAGGAATACGTAGACGGTCTGATTGACAACGGCTGCTATGGATTCCCTGGAACTGACAATACGGGAGTACCAATCCAGTCCCTGCGGGAAGTTGCAAATTACCTGAATGGGGAAAAAGATGAATTCTCCCTGGATACTTCCATGATACAGATCGATACAGATGGGATTAAAAATGAAGTCTTGAAAATACAGAAAGAAGGCTTTTTTACGAGAGGGATCGACAAATATCTAATCGACACCCTGCAGCCACTGACCGATGTGATCCGGTTCCGGTATTTTCCAAAACTGGAAGAAGCAGAAGTGTATCTTTGTGCAAGCAAAGCAATCTTCAGTTGTCTTACCGGATTTCCGGAAGATATGGATGTTCTGGAGTATTTTGGAAGGGCGATCTACATGCAGCTAAAATATTATAAGGAAAAGAGCAAAAAGCTGTAAAATTAGGGAAAGACATCAATTGTTTAACGAATGGATGCATACATATTTTTATAAATATGTGGACAACTATTCCGTAGGATTATTCTTGCGAAGGTTGTATGAACAACATATCATTAATACAGAAGAAGATTTTAGAAAGGAAATGAATAAGTATGTGTTATTTGATTGCAAAAAGATTTGATGAGCCAGGATGTTTTGCCGTTCAGGCAGAAGGTGGAAAGCCTTTAGCGCAATTAGTATCATATCTCGGATTAAAATTATTAGACAAAGGCGTGCAGATTTTAACTGTATCCGATCCAAAAGCATACGGAGAATATAAACCATATACTTTTCTGTCATCGCAGGAAGAATTTATACAGAAAGCTATGAAGATGTAATACCGAGGAGAGACCTGGACAATCCGGGCCTTTCCTTTTTTTTTGCATAAAAATATCAGATTTTAATTTTTTTACCAAAAATGAGACCTGTTTCTACATACTATGATTAGGAAGAAATACTTCCTACCTTTTCCATAAAAAACGGCCCCGTCACCCGGATGGAAAAAATTTGAAAGAAGGAGAGTCTAAGCGATGAAAGTAAAAGAGATTATGCGTAAAGCAACTGCCTTTCTGCTGCTGACGAGTATGAACCTGGGTTCTATCGGTGCAAATACTATCTATGCTGCTGATATGACTGGGGATGGAACAAATGTGGCAACACAGGTCGTCCCGGAACCATTAAAACAGGGGACCCTTGCTGTAAAAGTAAACAGCATCGGCGGTACTGTTGAGATCAACACAGACGGAACGAACGATACCCAGATCATTCGAAAAGAAGCAGATAAGACAACACTGACAGATGCCGCTGGCAATGTAACGGAAGCTGTTGTGACAGATGAAGGCTATGCACTCGTACTGGAAGCTGACGAAGGAACCGTGGTCCATACAAAAGTGACTGGCGATTCCGGCTACGATATCGCTACTTACCGTATTACAACAGATGCAGGTACTGAGGACGTAAATGTAACCGGCTCTGTTGCAGAGAAAAATGTAACGGTAGGAGGAACAACAGTCGTAGAAGTCGGATTTGCAGGCGAACAGGAGGCCGCAAGACCGGAAGCTGTGGAGTCAGTCGTACCGGAAGAGGGAACAGAGGCAACGAAGGAACCTACTGATGATGCAAAAGACGCAACAAAAGAATCTTCTGATTATCAGGGAGAAAAAATTCTTCCGGAAGGTTCTTATGTCTATGAAAAAGCATCGGATGCTGATCCTGAGATAGATGCACAGATGGTTCCAACCGACAACCTGACTGTAGCCCATACAAGCACTTATATCTCTTATACACCGGCAAGCCTGAAACTGAACTGTCAGGTAAAATACCTGGAACAGGATGGTACGCAGGATATGGATGGAAAGTGGCGTAATGTGTATTGTCTGGACTGGCAGCGGAAATCTCCAAGTGGTACGATCACCTATACAGGATCCGGAACAAGCGATAAGATCTGTTACTGCCTGATGTATGGATCACAGTATTGGAAACAGGAATGTGTATGGCCAAATTACCGAAGCGGTATGGGATGGCAGGCAGATTACTATGTTACACAGATGGCACTCCACATTGTAAACGGTGAATTTAGTCTTGCCTGGTTTAAACAGGTTTGTACCAACAGTACGATTTATAATGCGGTAGCCAAATTGGTCAATGCAGCAAATGATCCTTCCAATTACACTGGTTTTACTGGTGCATTGTATACCGGAAATGAATATTCCGTATCCAAGACCCATCTGGATAGCTGGTCTGCCCAGACAGAAGATGGCGTAGCAGGATATGGAACCGAATGGGTATCACAGTCTTATGGAAATGCTTCTTATGGAAGTAAGAACGAGTATATCCAGTGGGTAAGCGATTCCTTATCTGGTGCACCGGCAGGAACCAGAGTGATCTGGGAAGACAAATCCTGTGATTCCAGGTTCAAGATCTGGATGCCGGCAGCTGCTTATGAACAGGCACAAAATACCGGATTGAATCTGACAGCAACAATCAACATCAAGCTGCCAAACGGTCTGGGCGGTTGGAGATATAATCCGCAGCTCGGAGCAGCTTACCAGCAGGTAACATTTTTCGAGGCAGAACGGTATGATGCAAAAGCGGTAAACATTACTGCAAGCATCCAGCGGGTGATCAAGGAAGGAAAATTAAAACTCCACAAGAGTTCTTCCAATACAGAAATCACCAATGGAAATCCATGTTATTCCCTGGAAGGTGCTGTTTATGGTGTCTACCAGAATGGAAAAGAAGTTACCAGACTGACAATTGGCGCAGATGGAAACTCTTCGGAAGTAACTTTAAAAGTTGGAAACTATCAGGTAAAAGAAATTTCTGCTCCAAAAAATGGAAGTTATGCGCTGGATACCAAAACGTATAATGTAACCATTGGATCAGCAAACGTTACACTGTGTGAGGTATCGGATGTTCCTTTAAATGACCCGGCTTTCTTAAACATCACTAAGATCGATGAAGAGGGAAATAAGACTACTGGAACAAGTCTTGAAGGAACACAGTTTACAGTAAAATATTATGCAGGGTATTATGGCTCTACAAAAGAACTTCCCCAAAATGCTACAAGAACATGGGTTCTTCAAACAAAAAAAGTAGGAAATTCTTATATTACAATACTTGGAAATGATTACAAGGTGTCTGGAGATAATTTCTATACTTCTGACGGTCTTGTGTGCCTTCCATTAGGAACCATTACGATTCAGGAAACAAAGGCTGCTGACGGATATAATCTGGACAACAAGCTCTTGAATAATACTGTTTCTTCAACAGACGGTATCTTCCTTGCGAAGATCCAGAAGAAAGAGGATACAGTATCCCTGTATTATGGCGACACCAAGATCAATGAGGATGGCTTTACCGCCCAGGATACGATTATCCGTACCGACCTGAATTTCACCAAGATTGATGATAATGGAAAGCCGATGGCAAATATCCCGTTCCTTATCAAAAATAAGGCAACTGGGGAGACCCATGTCATTGTTTCTGATAAAAACGGTGTGGTAAACACTGCAGCTGTTGCACATAGTAAAAATACCAATGGACTGGATCAGTATAGCAATGGAAAGAAGTTCACAGACGAATCCAAACTGACAGAAACCGCAGGTATCTGGTTTGGCGATGGAAAGGTCAATGATAGCCGTGGGGCACTGATGTATGGCGATTACTATGTAAGAGAACTTGCATGTAAAGCCAATAAGGGCAAGGACCTGATTGAAACGGAATTTTCCGTAAAGGAAGATGGCGTATCCGTCAATCTGAATCCACAGGTCAACCACGATATTACAATCAAGACAACCGCAACTGACCAGGAGACCGGAACACATACTTCTTCTTATAAGAAAGAGACAACAATTGTCGATAGCGTTTCTTATAGCGGATTAAAACCGGGACGTACTTATGTAATGAAAGGCCAGATGGTCCGGAAAGATACGAAAGAAGTCCTTGCTACCGCAGAAAAAGAGTTTAAACCGGAAAAAGCAAGCGGATCTGTAGAACTTACCTTCACTTTTGACAGCACAAAGCTGCAGGGACAAAAAACAGTCGCATTTGAAACCATTTATTGGGATGAGATTGAACTGCAGTCCCATGCAGATCTGGAAGACGAAGATCAGACCATTTCTTATCCAACCATCAAAACACAGGCAACAGATGCTGCCAGTGGAACACAGGTGGGTGTAAGATCTAAAAAGGATACGATCAAAGATATCGTTTCTTATACTGGATTTTCCAAAGGGGAAACTTATGTAGTCAAAGGAAAACTGATGGACCAGAATTCCGGCAAAGCCATCCTGAATGATGGAAAAGAGATCACCAGTGAAGTAAAATTCACGGCAAAGAAAGCAGATGATTCTGTAGAAACATCCTTTACCTGGGATTCTACCGGTTATAAGGGAACTGCAGTTGTATATCAGAGTGTTTACCTTTTGAAAAACGGAAAAGAATATCCGGTGATCGAAGCAACCAATATCTCTGATGAAAAAGAATCTGTGTATTATCCATCAATCAGCACCAGTGCGAAAGACGGAAAAACAGGAGACCATGTTGGAACTGTAGGCAAGACTACAATTGTGGATACTGTTTCTTATACCAACCTGAAGATCGGACAGGAATATACGGTTTCTGGAAAATTGATGGACAAGGATACGAAAGAAGTATTCCTGGTAAATGGAAAAGAAGTAACTGCAAGTGTAACATTCAAAGCTGAAAAGAAAAACGGAACGGTAGATCTTGTATATACTCTGGATGCTTCCGCTCTGGAAGGCAAAACATTAGTAGTATTTGAGGATCTGCTCCATAAGAAACTGAATGTTGCAAGCCATCATGATATTTCTGATGAAGAACAGAGTGTACATTATCCGAAGATCCGCACTACAGCAACAGATACCAATACCAAAGATCATGTAGGTGTTTCCACTGAGAATGGTACAATCGTAGACACTGTTGCTTATAAGAACCTGGTACCTGGAAAGAACTATACACTGAAAGGTACTTTAATGGATAAGGAAACGAAAGAAGCAATCCAGCAGAACGGTAAAGCAGTTACTGCAGAGACTTCCTTTACTCCGTCCAAGGCAAGCGGAACCGTAGACATTACCTTTACCCTGGATACTTCCGTACTGGAAGGAAAAACAATCGTAGCTTTCGAAAAACTGCTCCATAATAAGGTGGAAGTAACAAGCCACGAAGATATCTCCGATGAAGGACAGAGTGTTAAAATCCCGCAGATCCATACCACAGCAACTGACAGCCAGACAAAAGATAAGGAAGGCGTGATCAGTGAGGAAACAAAACTGACCGATGTAGTTTCTTATAAAAACCTGCTGCCTGGTAAAGAATATACCGTCAAAGGAACTGTGATGGTAAAAACCGAAGATTCTGTAACCGCAGCACTGGATAAGGATGGCAACGCAGTAGAAAGTGAACTGACCTTTACCGCTGAAAAAGAGGATGGGGATGTTTCCCTGGATTTTGTCCTGGATGCTACCAAACTTACCGGAAAAGATGTTGTTGTATTCGAAGACCTGTATTATAAAAATACAAAACTGACATCCCATGCAGACAAGGACGATGAAGGACAGACCGTTCATTATCCGGAGATCCATACGACCAATATCGATCAGAATAGCGGAGATCATCAGGGAACTGTTTCTAAGGAGACTACTCTTGTGGACACCGTAGCATACAAAAATCTGATCCCTGGACATGAGTATACCGTAACAGGTACTTTAATGAAAAAGGTCCCGGTAGAGAAGACAGAGGATTCTGATAAGAAGGAAGACAAATCAGAAGATGCGGATAAGGCAGATACTGAAAAAGAAGATTCCAACAAAGAAGAATCCGGTAAGACAGATCCTGGTACAGAGGATGTAAAAGAAGAAATCTCCTACAAGGAAGAACCAGTCCTCATCGATGGAAAGCCGGTAACTGCATCCACGACCTTTACAGCTGAAAAAGCGGATGGAACGGTAGATGTAGTCTTCACCTTTGATGCGAACAGCATTGCAGGAGAAACGGTCGTTGCATTCGAAAGCCTTTCCTATAAGGATGTAGAACTGACAACCCACACAGACATCAATGATGAGTCCCAGACCGTATACCTGCCAGAGATCCATACCTCTACAGTTGACGCAGAAACAGGTATCAAAAATACTTACCGTGATGGTCATATGACCATTGTGGATACCGTAACATACAAAAACCTGATCCCGGGTAACACCTACACACTGAAAGGTGTTCTGCAGGAGAAGATCACCAAAGAGGATGGAACGGTAGAGGCAAAAGCGGTAAGTGCAAAGCTTGTAGAAGCGGATGTAAAAGCAGAGGGTAATGATAATCTGGAGATCGTCCCGAACGATTCCTTATCATCCGAAGACGGATCCGTGATTGGACAGACTACCTTTGTCCCGAAAACAGCGAATGGAACCGTGGATGTGGTATTCTCCTTCGATGGCAGTGAACTGACAGATGAAGAACATACCTATGTTGCTTTTGAAGAACTGTACTACCAGAAAGAGGACAAAGAAGTATTAGTCCGCACCCACAAAGACATCAACGATGTGGAACAGACACTGACGGTACCGCACATTCAGACAGAACTGCTGGATAAAGAAAGCGGAAGCCACAATGTGCTGGCAGACGAAACTGTTACTCTGGAAGATACCGTGGAATATCAGGGACTGATCCCAGGAAAGAAATACACCATGACCGGCGTGCTGATGGATCAGGAAACAGGGGAGTCCATGAAAGTAAATGGCAAAGAAGTGACTGCCCAGACCGAGTTTACTCCGGAGAAAGCAGACGGCACAGTTGTAGTAACCTTTACCTTTGATGGAACCGGACTGGAAGGAAAGAAGATCGTAGCGTTTGAATCCTGCCTGTATGAGAACAAGAAAGTTGCTGTACATACAGACCTCAAGGATGAAAAGCAGACGGTCTACGTACCGGAAATCCATACCACTGCAACCGATAAAGCAGATGGGGATAAGAAACTGACCTCCAAGGGAAGCTTATCTGTTGTCGATACCATCACATACAAAAACCTGATCCCAGGAAAAGAATATGTGGTAACTGGTGTCCTGATGGACAAAGCGACAAAGGAATCCCTGAAAGTCGGTGGAAAAGAAGTAACGGCTACCAAGACTTTTACACCGGATAAAGCGAACGGAACCGTGGATGTGACATTCACTTTTAACGGTAATGGCCTTGGAGACAAGACCTTAGTTGCCTTTGAATCCATTTCCATCAACAATGTCCCAGTGGCAGAACATAAGGATATTGATGATACGGACCAGAGCGTAACCCTGGTAACACCTCCAACACCATCCAAAACTGTCCAGACGGGTGACAGTAATGCACTGTTATTTGCACTGGCAGCTGCAGGTATCTGTGGCATCGCAGGGGTATTTGTTCTTGGAAGAAAGAAGAAACGCTCATAACTGAATAAGGGAAGGGACCTGGAATATCCGGGTCCTTTCTTTTTTGAGATATATGGATTTTTGGTATGTGCGAATTTAACAAAAATCAGTGCAAAAGTTTGTATAATATTTTCCGCAAAGATGTGACCAAATTTTGACCTTTTTTACCATACTATATATGAAAGGGTTGATTGGCCCCTTTCATGGCATATGTAAGCTATCCCACGCTCTTTGTAAAACAGTGGGATGGGAGATGAGGACGTAATGTAACGTCCTCATTTTTTCGAGCAGATTCTACATACTATAAGTAAGAGGAGAAATCCTCTGTTGACATTTTCTTTCTTCCTTTGTAGAAGGACTGTCCATGTGCAGTCCTTTTTTTGAACAAAAACGCAGGGTATTTTTACATACTATGAGTAGAGGGGAAAATACCTGTTGCCCTACCCACACAAATTTCTGACCCAATTTTACATACTATAATTGGGAGGAAGCTCCCCTCTTTTCAAAATTCTTGTATAGCCGGAGGCAGTTTTCATTGTACGTTCTTTCTTTGCCTCCGGTCTAAAAAAGAAAGGAGACATCTTTTGAAGATCATCAAATGGTATAACCGGATCATTGAATTTGCCACATTCCTGATCGCCCTGACCGCGATCCTTCTGGTCATTCCTAAAGCCTTCGGCATCCATCCATACATTGTGGAGTCCGGGTCTATGGAGCCAGTAATCCATACAGGTGCAGTAGCTTTTGTAGATACCACCGATACTTCTGTTGCAAAAGGTGATATTGTAACCTATCAACTGCCAAATGGTCAAATGGTCACACACCGGGTAAAAGAAGAAACAGCAGATGGTTATATTTTTCAGGGAGATGCGAATGAAGCTGCAGATGCCCATGTGATAACTGGCAGTCAGATCATTGGTACATACAAATTTCAGATCCCGAAGCTTGGTTTCCTGATCGGGCGGTTAGGGAAGAAAGGGTTGTTCCTAGTACTTGGATGGGTAGTAGCCTTGAATGGTATCGGATTGATCCTGGAACATGCGGGCAGTACCTCAAAGAGGGATACCTCGAAGAGGAAAAAATAGAGAAAAAGAAAGGAGAGCAATCCCTGTACTGCTATGGGATTTGCGGAAAAGGAACTTATGAATAAGAAAAAAGTTCTTACTACAGGCGCTGCGTGTGGGCTGATCGCAGCAATGGCTATCGGAGGAACGATGGCGTATCTGACAGACTCTGAACAGACATCCAACACATTTACCGTCGGAAAGGTCAAAATTGACCTGGAAGAGACCCGTTGGGATACAACAGACAACAATCACAACAATGTACCGGATCAAGCCGAGGTACTGGTACCAAACCAGGAACTGGACAAAAACCCACAGGTGGAAAATACCGGTTCGAACAATGCTGTTGTATTTATGAAAGTAACTGTGCCGACCAAATTTGTAACAAAAGTAGCAGATGATGGAACGCTGGATGCTGACGGACGCAAGAGTCAGGAAATCATTTATTTCAAAAATGCGAACGATGCCCAGAGCAAAGAAGAGAATAACTTCGATTCCAAATGGCAGCAGATCTCTGCAGAAGAGACTGCAGATACTGGAGCAACTGCAGCAAAAGATGGTGTCCGTACTTATGTGTTCGGATATAAGACCAAACTGGCACCTGGGGAAACCACTTCTACCCTGTTTGATAAGATCCAGATCAAGAATGTGATCGAGGATGAAATCCTGGACAATGTGGCTAATGATATTAAAGTAGAAGCATTTGCGATCCAGGCAGAAGAAGTTCTGGATAAAACCGGAACAGACCTGACCGATGACCTGAGTGTAACTAATATGAAGACGATCTATGACATCTTCGTAAAACAGTCTACATCCTACGATGAATCCAAAGCTGCAACAACAGAACATGATTACAATGGTGATGAAAAAGATGCCAATGTGAACAACAGCAAGGATCTGCACGCAAACGGCAGATAACGATACTATCTCTTTACATTCAAAATGAAATGGCAGGTGGCTGTCTGCTGCCTGTCATTTTTAGAAAGGAGTAATGGCTATGCCAAAGATTACAAAACGAATGGCTGCCTTCCTCTCTGCTATCGTTGTTGGTATGAGTACCGTTCCTGCATACGCACAGTCAGAAGTGTCCGTGATCAACCATGTCGGGATCGGGAATGTAAATATCGAACTTACAAAATCCAGCCTGGATAAAGATGGAAGAAAAACAGCTTTTGATGATGAACAGGTTGTTTTACCTGGGCAGACAGTGGATGAGATCGTAGAAGTCAATAATCTGGCAAACGATGCGTGGATCCGGATGAAAGTTACCTTTGATGACTCGGACATAAAAGGGCTGGATGATTCCCTATTGTCTATTTCCGACAACTGGATCAAGCGGGGGGAGTATTATTATTACACAAAACCAGTAGACCGCGGGGATTCTGCAGAATTTATGGAAAATGTAAAGATTCCGACAACTTGGGATGAATCGTTATCTGACCAGAAAATGGAACTACACTTTACCGCAGATGCTGTCCAGATCAAGAATTTTACGCCGGATTTTGATTCGGATGATCCGTGGTTTGGTACCGTGATCGAAAAGAGCATCACGGATGAATATATCATACCGGGAGAAAAACATGACTTGTTCTCCGTATCATATGAAGGCGGGGCCGAAGGTCTGGTAAAAGTCGGTGATGATTTCTTCTCTAACTGGGGAGACCTGATGCCCGGGGATGTTGTATCAGACGAAGTAACTGTCGCGAATCGGTATGCAAAACCTGTATCCATCTATTTCCGTACAGAGACCATTGCAGATGATAAATTCTTAAAAGAACTGAACCTGCAGATCAAATGTGAAGACAAGGTTTTGTATGACGGATCCATGGCTGGAGAGATCACAAATAAAGTCCTGCTTGGGACTTTAAAAAAAGGTGAAACCAAACACCTGACTTATACACTGACCGTCCCGGCATGGCTGGACAATCCATATGCCATGAGCAAAACAGAAACAAAATGGATCTTTACTGCAGTCCTTCCGGAAGAGAAGTCTTTACTAAGTAAAGTACAGACCGGGGATTCCATGGTTCCGGTGGTAGTTGCCACGGCAAGCGTGGGCTGTCTGGTCGGTTCTTTTATCTTTATGAAGAAAGAGAGGGAAAAAGATGAAAAAATTAAGTAAACGCTGGATTTCCTTATTCCTGTCTCTTTTGATGTTCTGTGCATCGATCCCTGTCTATGCAGAAGACGTACAGACGGCAATGGTCGTTTTTGAACCAATGGAACACGGAACGATCACCGTAGACGGAGAGGACGTTACCGGACAGGAAAGAGAGGTCTCTATTGGGGATACAGTCTCTTATCAGGTCACGGCAGAAGATGGGTATGTTGTTGACTGCGTTACTACAACGTATGAAGATGGAACTTCCAATAAGGAAGCCGTTGGATATCAGGAATACTCCAATACGGTTGCCGTAAGCCAGGATATGGATATCACAGTAGGTACAGCAAAAGTAGAACCCCAAGAAAACTCAGCCGTCTCCGAAGGATCTACGGAAGGATCATCCGGAGAAGTGTCTGGCGAAGTATCTAAGGAAACAGAAGAATCTTCCGGAGAAGTATCCAAGGAAACAGAAGAATCTTCGGAACCTTCTGCTGAAAATGGTACTGGAAAACTCTGGGCGTATATCGATCCGGATACCTCCGATATCAATATGCTGTCGCTGAATAACGATGGTCCTTATCAGATCAATGACGAACGGTATGATATCTTTGGCGGAGACCTCCGTATGGGTATCAAATACATTGCTGACGACAATAAAAATAAGGATAGCCACAGTGTCGCAGGACATGAGATGTGGCGGTATGTGTACTGCCTGGAATATCACAAAGATGCCCCGGATGGGAAAGGCACGTTTTCCTATGCCAGGGACTGGACGAACCGGAAAGTGGCGTATGCATATTACTGGGGAGCGGTCTATTACTACCAGACCTGCAGATGGCCGGCTTATTCCACCAATAACTGGCAGCTGGACTATTTTGTTACTCAGTGGGCGATCCACATCCTGAACGGGGAAAGAACCCTTTCTTCTGTTACTTCTGAGATCAACAGAAGTTCCGCTCCCGGCTGGGCAAAAACAGCTGCGGTACAGAAGATTACAGCGATCGTCAACGATGCCAATAATGCCGCCAACTATTCGAATTTTACATCCGATGGATGGATCAGTATGGCAGACACTGTTTTTACCCTGAATGGCGATTCTACCGGATGGAAAGATGGCGGGGATGGATACATGTATTCCAACGGAACATATTCCTGTTCCTTTACTACCCACGGTGGATATGATTTCCGGGAGCAGATCTCCGGATATTCCATCAGTGCACCCGGGGCAGAAGTACATAAGCTGGATAACCGGACGTATGCCGATTTTGATATCCGTATCCCGAAATCCACGTATGCTTCTTATCAGGCTACTGGAAAGACGATCACGATTACGGTAAATGCGTCCATTCCGACCCTTTGGGGTGTTGCTATCTATAATCCACCGGCAAGTAATTATCAGAAAGTCGGTATGTTGAACTGGTCTGGTTCGGGTGGTACTACAACAAGGACGCAGACGAAGACTATTAAGATCCCGCAGGCAGGTGGAAAGATCCAGATCAACAAACGTTCTGCAGATACTTCTAAAACCAATGGCAATAGCGAGTATTCCCTGCAGGGGGCAGTATTTGATATTTACAGCGGAAACAGCATCGTAGATACCGTTACAACTGATGGAAATGGAAATGCGACATCAAAGACCCTGAATTTTGGTAGTTACACGATAAAGGAAAGGACGGCTTCAAAGGGATATAACAAAGCCGGTGATGTTTCAGTAAACCATCGTTCTGGAACAACTTCTGTTACGATCAACGAACCAGTAAAAACCGGAACGATCACAGTACAGAAGAAAGCAGAAAACAATACTTATTCCGGCTATGGAAGTTATTCCCTGAAAGGTACGGAATATACTGTATACAATATTTCCGGAAAGAACGTTGGTGTGATCACGACAGACGCAAATGGAAAAGGTTCTCTTGGTGGGCTGGCACTCGGAAAATACACGGTGAAGGAAACAAAGGCACCGGCAGGATATTATCTTTCTACGGATACTACAACCGTATCATTCAACACCAACACGACCACAGCAACTGTGAATTCTACAGAGAAAGTGGCAACATTTTCGGCATTGGATCTCCTGCTTCTGGAAAAGAACGATGCAGAAGCCGGAAATGCTACGGCTCAGGGTTCTGGAACTCTCAGTGGTGCAGAATACACCGTAAAATACTACGATGTGATTTCTGATCATGACCCAAGTAAAGATGCAAAAGATCCAAAATACACCTGGGTATTTCAAACGGACAGTAAAGGACAGATCAAGGTCGATGCGGATCATCTGGTGAGCGGAACGCTTCCAACTGACGGAAACGGCAATATCATCTTCCCAATCGGAACCCTGACGATCCAGGAATCCAAGGCCCCGGAAGGGTACAACCTCAGCGATACTGTCTTTGTTGCAAATACGTATGTGAAGAACAATACCACTGAGATCAAAAATCTGCCAACAGGCTCAAGATCTGCAAAAGATGTGATCGTCCGTGGTGATATCCAGTTTTCCAAAACGAACGAGAAAAATGCTGCCATGGCAGGTATCCCATTCAAGCTGACCAGCAAGACAACCGGGGAAAGCCATATCATCTATTCCAACAAAGACGGTATGATCCGTACTGCGGTCCGGAACAATGATAATCCAAATACCGGAACCAACGGTGTATGGTTTGGCGCTGGAAAGGCAAGCAGCAGCAAAGGGGCACTTCCATACGATACTTATCTGGTTGAAGAGCAGCCATGCGAGAAGAACCAGGGATATATTTTGGACTCCTTCGAAGTGACGATTTCTAAAGAAGGGTCTGTGGTAAAAGCCGATACGGTAAAAAACCTGCCAACACTGAAAAGTATTGTAGTGACCAAACGGATCAAAGCATCGGATATCAATTTTGCCAACGGTAATCCAATCTTTACATTCAAATGTACCGGAACTGATTACGATGGTGCAAAACATACCTACTATCAGATGGTTGAGGTCACAAAAGGTGATGTTACGGACGAGGAGTATGTATCTGTCAGCTGTACATTCAAAGACCTGAAAATGGGTGACTACGTTGTAACAGAGGAACAGGCATCCCGTTATGCGTTCGAAAAACTGACGGCAGAGAATGGAACAGTGTCCGGAGAAAAGGTTAGTTTTCACATGATTCCGGCAAATGATACCTATACCGCTACTTTTACGAACAAGAAATTCGAGTGGCAGTATTTTACAGACAGCACGATGAAGACGAATACCATTACGGTCAAAAAATAGGAGGGTAAGAGATGAAGAGACGTGGCGTATTGTTACTGACAACGATTGCACTCCTTTTGGTCGCAGGGATTGCCGGAGTTCTGGCGTATTATACCGATTCCGAGCAGCAGAACAACCGTTTTCAGACAGCAACAAACAAAGTAGAGATCACCGAAGAATTTCCACCGGGGGATAAAACCCCTGGGGAACCTTTTACAAAAAAGGTGGCAGTAAAAAATGATGGAAGTGAAGCATACGTCCGTGTCAAAGTTCGGTTTAGTGACGGCGATATGGAAAAGTATTGCACCGTTGACTATAATACAACGGACTGGAAATATGCGGATGGGTATTATTACTATACCAAAGTCCTTCCAGAATCTTCCACAACCCCAAACCTGTTTACGCAGGTAACAATCGCAAAAGATATTCCGGATGATGTGCTCAAAGATTTCAATATCTTTGTAGAAGCAGAGAGCATCCAGGTTGGATATTTTCAGGATTATACAGAAGCGTGGACAGCGTTTGATAAAAATCGATAAAAAAGACTCCCGGGCATATGACACTCGGGAGCTTTTTGTAAAGAAAAGAACAGGTCCATACGGGCCTGTTCCTATTTTTAGACTTATCTGTCTTTTCGCATTTCTTCTTCGATAACTTCTTTTGGCAATTTTGTTATTTCCATTAAACGTTCCATCGGAAAACTTGTAGTAGACAGTAAATTGCGTAAAATCTCCATTTTTGCTGACATTTCACCTTTTTGAATTCCCTCTGTCGTTCCAGCTTCATATCCTTTGTCATAATTATCCTGGTCGCGTAGTAACAACGTCATATACTCCACCTTCCATTCTTCATGCAGACGGGCTTTTTTTACGCTATCATCGATCAGTTTTGCAAATGGCAAGTCCAGGATTGTTCCCTGAAGATAAGAAAAAAATGCTTTTTCTTCATCTGTTTTATTATCTTTCCTACCAAACGGATTGATGAAGATGATTTTAGCGTCATTTCCAAGAGTCAGTCCATTTACTTCATGACACATCTGTTCGAAAGTGTATTGCGTAATATATTTTTCAAACGGATCGAACAGACAAAGAAAGATAATGTAGGTATTTTTTAAGTCTTTGTAATTGCCCCCTCTTTCCAGGGTATTTAGATCAATCATGCCTTGGTAATAGCGGGAACGCTTTGATAAGTTTTTCGTGTTTGCAATCTGCATCTCAATATCGTACACCGTATCCTCTTCATCTTCAACATAAACATCGAAACGGACACCTTTTGCGTCTGCAGTAATTGAAATTGTTTTTTGTGTTTCCGGATAAGAAATCTTAGAAACCTTTTTTCCGATACAGATTTCAATGATCTTTTTACAGATTTCAGGTTCTGTACGCATGATTTTACTGAACATAAAATCATCAGTAAAATCTAACTGTTCATAAGGTTTCGTTTTTCTGGTTGACATATTGTTTTTCTCCTTTCCTGACCCGTAGATTTTCGATGAAGAAGAAATGCAGGTCTGAATTCTCCATTCGTTAGTTGTTATTGCCTCTTACGAAGCGATTACATTTGGGTCATATATAGAATGGATAAAAACGAGTAGAACAAAATGCCCTCCTACTTATAGTATATCATTTTCGTATAATTTTGCATCCTTTTTCTGCATCCGATTCACCATACTATAAGTAGAAGCAAAAGAAAGAGAGGAAGAAAACATGCGTAAAAAGAATATATTGACCTTAATATTACTCGGTTGTGCCAGCTGCCTGCTTATCAGCGGATGTACGAAGAAAGAAAAAACAACTACCGAAGAAACTACCAACCAAGAACAGACTACGAATGATGTGGTGCAGGAAGTAAAATTATCAAAATATGTGAAACTCGGAGAATATAAGGGAATTGAGGTAAATGCAAAAATCCAGGATGTGACAGACGAAGATATCGAAAGCACGATCCAAACTGCCCTCCAAAAGAATCCTATATCGAAAAAAGGAAAAGCAAAGACCGGAGATACAGTTGTTTTGGATTACACCGGAACATACAAGGGAGAAACGGTCCCGGGTGCAGAAGCGAAGGGCGTTGCGCAGATCGTAGGGGCAGACTTTTATATTGATGGTGTAGCAGATAAGTTAAAAGGAGTAAAAAAGGGTGATACCTTTAGCGTGAAAAGCAAACTTACAGATGCCATTTTCGGGGATTACGTAGGGAAAAAGGCTACTTTTACATTTACCGTCAAGGATGTCCAGAAAACATTATCGGAACCGACCGATGCATGGGTGAAAAAATACGTGGATGGTTGCAGCACTGTTGAGGAATATAAAGCATCCATCCGGGAGGATCTGGAAAAACAAAACAAGGAAAAAGCAGAACAGGAAGCAAAACAGGAGGCGTGGGATACCGTTATGAAAAATAGTACAATCCACGAATATCCGGAAACGATCCTGGCAATCGGAGAACAGATGTACGATGACTTGCTAAAAAGATATGCCGATACCGCCAATACCGATGAAGACGGATATTTGGAAACCATAGGAGTTAGTAAAGAAGAGAACAAGAAAAAGCGTGAAGAATATGCAAAAGATATTGCCAAACGGATCATGGTATGTAATGCGATCTGTGAGAAGGAAGGCTTCGAAGTTGGTGATGAAGGCTATCAGGAGGAACTGAAAGCCATGGAAGAAAAAAATAGTATGACGGAAGAACAATTAGTCACCAATTATGGGGAAGATGAACTGGAGCAGAGTATTCAGATGAACCGGGTCGTGGCACTGATCATGGCAGAAATGAAAAAATAACTAAATATCTAAAAGAGAACAGGATTGAAACGGTCTGTTCTCTTTTTTGTTCCAAATGCGTATCCGATTCTCCATACTATAAATAGAGGCGTATATGCCCAATCATAATTTTTAAGGAGGGTCAAAATATGGCAGGTAGTATTTTTCTTGTAGTTTTAGTAATCTTCGCTATCGTGATCATCACATCCTGGATCAAAGTAGTCCCACAGTCGGAAGCGTATGTCGTGGAACGTCTGGGAACATACCGGGCGACCTTTGAGACTGGCTTACATTTCCTGTTACCGATGTTAGACCGTGTAGCAAAGAAAGTAAACCTCAAAGAGCAGGTAGTGGATTTTAAACCGCAGCCGGTGATCACAAAAGACAATGTAACGATGCAGATCGATACCGTAGTTTTCTTCCTGATCTCAGATCCCAAACTCTATACCTATGGAGTGGAAAACCCGATCAGTGCAATTGAAAACCTGACAGCGACCACACTGCGTAACATTATCGGTGAAATGGAACTGGACGAGACCCTGACATCCCGTGAAGTGATCAATACCAAAATGCGTGCTTCTCTGGACCAGGCAACAGACCCATGGGGTATCAAAGTAACCCGTGTGGAACTGAAAAACATTATTCCTCCGGCAGCGATCAAAGAAGCCATGGAAAAACAGATGAAAGCAGAGCGTGAACGGAGAGAAGCGATCTTAATTGCAGAAGGCGAAAAGAAATCTGCAATCCTGGTAGCCGAAGGTAAAAAAGAATCTGCGATCCTGGAAGCAGAAGCAGAAAAACAGGCAGCAATCCTTCGCGCGGAAGCCGAAAAAGAAAAGATGATCCGGGAATCCGAAGGTGAAGCAGAAGCGATCCTGAAGGTTCAGCAGGCAAATGCAGATGGTATCCGTTTCCTGAAAGAAGCAGGTGCAGACCAGTCTGTTCTTACACTGAAGAGCCTGGAAGCATTTTCTAAGGCAGCCGATGGAAAAGCAACCAAGATTATTATTCCATCCGATCTGCAGGGACTTGCAAGTCTGGCAACTACCTTTAAGGAAGTATCCAAAGAACAGTAGTATCAGGGGACAGAGAGATCTGTCCCTTTTTTTACAGGAGGACGATTTTGAAAGAAACAAATAAAAAAGTACAAAAGATTGGAAACATTGCATTAGCGATCGGAATCTTTGCCATTTTTTTTGAAGACCTGCTCCCGATCTTATCCTATGTTTCCATGGGCGGTATCATCATCAGTTATTTGACGAACCTGTTTAATGAATATGCGGTAAACAAAAAAGTCAGTCCCATATCGGTCCTTTTATGTGCCGGAGTTGTCTTCTGGCTGGTAGCCGGAAATATATTCAAAAACCCCTATGCTCCGGTATTTGGCAGGGCGATCATTTATGCGTATCTGATGTACACATCCTACCAGATCTTGAAAAAGGTCAATAAGGGGTTTGTTGCCATTGCAGCAGTATCCACAGGGTTGTGTTTCCTGACCGTTGTGTATGACAACAAGATTGTGGAAGTTGCTAACCTGTTATTCTCTGTTTTTGTTATCTTAAAATTCCTAGATCCGATCCTGGAAAAGATCGCCCTTAGACACCGGGCCAAACGTATGGCTGCCCTGGCGGAGAACCCGGAATATAAGGAGTCTGCTTTGGACAAGGCAAGGGACGCTACAAAGACTTTGAAAGATATTCTGGCGATGGAGGATTAATGCAGATCATGAGTAGATACGAAGAAGAGGAAGCGGCAAACATTCGCTATTTGGATTCTCTGGATTTGGACAAATTTGTAGGGGTATCGAACGATGTTGGTACTATCATGGATGCGATTCGGGAAGTTTTCGATGATAGTCCTGGACTGCCTGCAGAATTGCAGGGATGTGTGTTTAATTGTCTTGGGGAGGAAGAATTTGCCTACTATCTGGGAAAAAGATATGAAAAACGGGTTCAGGAAGAAGTCCGATATATTTTACGATAAAAAAGCAAAAGAAGAAAGGAGTAGTACCAAAGACTACTCCTTTCTCTTTCATAACTTTACAAAACTTTACGGAGAAAAATCATAAAAACTACAAATCGAACTCAGCAGATCGGAATGCCCGCTGTTTGATCTTTTCGCTCAGGGGTTCTTGTTTCAGCGTAGAAGTCAGTTTTTCCAGATCTTCCATGTCTAATTCCCGATAACCCGTCAGGTGCGCCCAACATTTTTCCGGGACATCGACCCACTCCACAGGGCTGTTTTCAGCAGAAAGCCCCTCTGGGATGAATGGAACTCGATTAGAATAGAAATCGTCAAAAAACAGCTCAACTGCAAACCACTCGCTGCGCCGCCAGGTAAAGACAATCAATCTTCTAATTCCCCTCAAACGGAACTGCGAAAAAGAGAACCAGACAGGTTTCCCTCGATCCAAAAAATCGAGATGAAGATTCAAAACATCAATTGCAGGAACTTCTTTTCCTTCCACGAGTTTTGGAGTCATCCGCAGCAGCAGACCACATTCGGTTGTAGATTTTCTGTTAATAGGCATTATCTTGTACCTCCATAAAGTTATTTTGACAAACACAGCTGACGAATTACGAAAATATTATGCTCGCAATTATCTGAGCAATTGTCGCTGCAATTGTCATATCTTCATTATCCATGATTTTTAAAAAAATACAAGGAATTTTTTTAAAAAAAATACCATACTAAAAGACCACTAACCAAAACGGTTCAGGGTCTTTCTTTTTTTGCCCAAATTAAGCTAGAGGAGTGTTGGCAAATTAAGTAGTGCACCGGTTTGGACACCTTAAAAATTGCATAAAAAAACCACTGGTTGCTGGCCCAGTAGTCGAAGCCTTTATAAATCTCAAACAATAAGTAAAGGATTAACTATAGTATAAGCGCTCTTGATAAAAATGTAAAGCCTCACACGACTAAAATCGCATGCTCCCCCTTAAATGTGATTATTCACACGTAGCCTCTTTAGGAGGCGGGGGCTTCATTTCTACAGATACGGCCAGAACTCAGAAGCCTTATGCCACTAAGGACATAAGCTCCGCATTCAGGTTAATGAGTGTAGATAATGTGCAGGTGCTTCTCTTACTGCACGGAGGGACTTTGGCCTCCATACGCAACCTTGAACTCTCGTCCAGGGATTTTAAAATTTCTCTAATAGCAAACGAAAGGATTTTATTTATGAAAGCAAAACTCGGTATATAATTTGTAGAACCTGTTGGAATGTTTCCAACAGGTTTTTCTTCGCCCAAAAACGGATGACGAGGATTCGGAAAAACGCCTGTCTGAAAAAATTCCATTTTGAAAAGTTTTTGACATACTATAGTCAGAAATAAAAAAACTAGGAGGAATACCTTTATGAAGATGTTTGAAGATTCTTTTCCTGCTTTCAAAATGACATTACTTATCGTTTCCACGATCTTTGTAATTGGACTTGGATCTTTCGCAATGAGATGTGTGCAAAACAAATATATTGTAACAGAATACAATTCCCAAAAAATCGTAGTAACTGTTATGTGTACAGAAAAAAGAACGATACCAAGAATTCCGCCTTTTTTAGATGAAAAGGAAACGACATTTACATATGATGGGGTAGAAATTACGACGAATTCTGATGAAATCTATGCAGAATGCGAAAAAGGAGAATCATATCAGGCAATCGTCAAAATTGCAACACATAAGAAGAACGGGAAGAAATTGTACTTTTTGGAAAATGTTGCAAATGAGCCGGTATTAGAAACTGTAAAAGAGTAGGTTTCTTCAAGAATCTTCTGCTTGTTCAAAGAAAGGAGAAAAGTTTTGAAAATCATCAAATGGTACCAACGGTTTGTAAGATCATTCACATTTTTAGTGGCTCTTATGGTGTTTATCTTTGGAGTAATTCCAGGTGCTTTCAGTGCATATCCGTCGTATGTTGCAGACTCAAACTCTGCAGAACCGGTAATTCGTACAGGAGATATTGTGTATACGGATATTACAGCTAAGAATATTGAAGTGGGAGAAATTATAGCCTATCGGTTATTAAATGGACAGATAACTTCCAATATGGTAGAAGAGAAGACCGACAAAGGATATATCGTTTTGGAAAACAATAATGAACTTAAAAGTACTTATGTGGTAACTAAAGAACAAATTGTTGGTATATACAAATTTCGGATTCCGAAGCTTGGCTTGTATATTAACCAAATAGATGAAACAAAAATCGTTTTTTATATGTTTTTCGGAATGGCGTTGTTAGCCGTTTTGAATTTCATTGTAATAATGCTAGAGCATCCTTTTGGTTGCTAATAACAGGAAAAATCTGAACAATCAATTGCCTGCTTACCTATAACATATTCATTTCAAAAAAATGCAGAAATTTGTATTCCGATTCACCATACTATAAGTAGAAACGAAAAAGGAGGTCTTGCATCATGAGAGCAAAAACAAGAACAATAACGATGTCAAATAAAAAAGCAGATGCCTTAAAGGCAGAAGTCGAACGAAGAATGAAGACTGGGGAGACATTCAGTCTTAGTGAAATTCGGATGATCATGAAAAGTACCGGGTTAAGCTATGCCCAGGTGATCAGTCGAACAAAGAGCCTGAAAAGAGACATGGAAAAAGAACAGGAAAAACAGGGAGCAGATTTTAATAAGGAAGAATTTATTTCCCAGGCAATGGACAATGCGGGTAAGTAGATTCCTTCTTTTGGGAATGGTTTTTGTGTGCAGCTTTTCTGCCTGCGGAAAAATCCGAAACCAGAAGCTGCGGTTGCATCATCTGTAACAGGGAAAATAGTATTTTTTGCATTTTGGGTCTGTTTGTCGAAATAGTTGCTCCAAAATGCAACCTGTTTCACCATACTATGTATAGAGGGATATATAGTTTCGAAATAATCAGGCTCGTTCGGGTCAGCCCTTTCAACTACCAGTGGATTGAAACAAAATCTTCTGCAAAACTCGAACGGATTCGACATACTATATATGAGAGGAAATTTTTCCTCGTCCCTCAATGCATTTTTGCCGGGAAACAAATCAATCGATCATTGGTGCATGATGGATTGCAAAACCGTAACTATCCTTGTTATGTTTTTTGTTTTCCCGGCGCTCCTCAAGAGAGGACCAAAATAGAACCAGATTCTACATACTATAAGTAAGGAAAACTTTTAAAACTTGCCAGACAGGAACAAAAAAAAGAACATGGAATTTCTGGAGCAAAATGAGATCCGATTTACCATACTATAGATAGGAAGGTTTTTGTGCAGGAGAATGCCAGAAGGAAAGTGCATGAGCTGCCTGATAAAAACATAACCAAAATAGAACCTGTTTCCACATACTATAAATAGAGGGAAGTTTTTCAGATTTATCAGACAGGAACATAAAAAAGAACATGGAATTCCTGAAGCAAAATGAGATCCGATTTACCATACTATAGATAGGAAGGTTTTTATGCAGGAGAATGCCAGAAGGAAAGTGCATGAGCTGCCTGATAAAAACATAACCAAAATAGAACCTGTTTCTACATACTATAAATAGAGGAGAGTAATTCTTTCCAAAGGACAACTACATAACGTACATTATAATAAGAAGAAACTTTTTAGAAATCCAATCATTCAATCATTATTTTTATCAAATCCATTTTTTAGAAATCCAATTGGAACGGTGGAATCATATCCCCATTCTATCACTCATCGAAATTTATCCAAAACAAAATCAATTTCATATCGAAAAATAGCATGAGTTTCAGCCATTGAAAAGCCACATATTGGACAAGCTTCGCCAGCGACCGTATCAGTGCAAATAACCAGAAAGGAGGCATTTTTTGGATGCTACTGATCGGTTTTATGCCCGCCGTCAAAGGGCAAATAAAAAGGGAGGTAAACGTCCAATGAAAGCATTTTTGGAAGAGTACGGTGTGATTGTCGTTGCGGCGATCGTAATCATGATCATCGTAGTATTCGCTACACCGGCTGGAACCAGCATCAAAACTGGTATCGAAACAGCTATCAAAAAACTGACAGATAAACTTGGTCAGACAGCCGAAATTAACGGCTAATCAAAAAGATCTGTGCTTCTGTACATCCGGCCTTGTGCTAAGGGTGTAGAAGATCAGGAATGGAAGCATTCGAGAGCCTGACAGCAGCTGTGGAATAATGCAAATTTTCTGTTGTTAATATGAGGCAAAAAAGGACTTATCGTAACGTGACAGTGTGAGGTCAGTTCCACATAAGAATTTGCCTGTGGATTTAAATAAACAGAAAATGGAGGAAATATCCAATGAAAGCATTTTTGGAAGAGTACGGTGTCATCGTAGTTGCGGCGATCGTAATCATGATCATCGTGGTTTTTGCTACACCAGCAGGAAACTCTATTAAAACTGGTATCGAAACAGCAGTGAAAAAACTGACAGATCAGCTGGGCAAAACAGCAGAGATCTAATCGGACGTTGCGTCCAATAAAATTTGGTACATGCCGACCACAAACCGGTAAATATACATAGGAGGTAATATTCAATGAAAGCATTTTTGGAAGAGTACGGTGTCATCGTGGTTGCAGCAATCGTAATCATGATCATCGTAGTATTCGCTACACCGGCTGGAACCAGCATCAAAACTGGTATTGAAACAGCTATCAAAAAACTGACAACAAAACTGGGTCAGACCGCTGAAATCAGCGCATAATCGGAAATCTGCGCCTTGTGTGCTACGTATCCGAAATGATGAATCTTGGGAAGAGATGTGTCGATAGGGATACATCTCTTTCTTAATTTTTGAGAAAGGAGACAGGGGTTCTACTCCCTATTTTAAAATATGATTTCAAATTGGAATTTTAAAGAGGAAAGTTATGGACCGTTACTGCCATTTGTAAAAGATCCGTTGATCACAGATATCAACTATAATGGATCGGATGTGTGGCTGGAACATCTGGAAAAAGGCCGATATAAAGCCGATGTCCAGTTGACTCCTGAATTTGTCCAGCAGTTCAGCGTCCATATTTCCAATGTTGTATCTGAACAGCTGAATAAATTTAATAACGTACTAGAGGCTGAGACCGAGACCCTTCGTATCTCGATCATCCACCCGTCCGTAACCGATACCGGATATTCCATATCTATCCGAAAAACACCGGCAGTTATCCGTCTCCATGAAGATGAAATGCTGAAACAGGGGTATTTCACGAAACCGATCCTGGCATTTTTGAAAAACTGCATCAAGGCAAATATGAACCTGGTGTTTTGTGGAACTCCTGGAGCCGGTAAAACAGAACTTCTGAAATACCTGACGCAGTTCATCCCGATGGATGAAAAGGTTATGACCATTGAGGATAACCTGGAGATCCATTATAAGAACATCAACCCTGGCGCGAACTGTGTAGAACTGAAGGTAGATGAAGAACTGTTTTCCTACACCAAGGCAATCAAAACAGCCCTGCGTCAGAACCCACAGAGAGTCCTTCTTTCTGAGGCCCGTTCCACAGAAGTAAAATACCTGATGGAATGCTTCTCTACCGGTATCAGCGGACTGACAACTCTGCATACGGATGATACCAGGAAGATCCCGGACCGTATCCTGAACATGGTTTCAGATTCCTATGCAGCAAACCGTATGATCAACGATGTTTATACCTTTATTAATGTAGGGGTACTAATCCGTAAAAAGGTTGTGGATAACCGTATTATCCGTAACGTTGACCAGATCTGTCTGTTCGACCGTGACAACGATACGAATACAAAAGACCTGATCGTGGAAAATGGAACGCAGGTCTCCCGGAAGATCCCGGACAACTTATTGAAGAGGTTCCGGAGGGCAGGTATCGCAGATCCGTTTGTATTTACTAAGGAGGGTTGATATGGCAAGAGAACCCAAGAAAGTAAAAGAAAAGAAAATGCATTTTTGGAATTATCTGAATTTCAAAAAAATGCAGGCTGAGGTCAACCGGTATGGTATGAGCATTAACATGACCGATTACCTGAAATTCATCGGATTGTCTTATCTGGCGATGATCGCATTTTGCTATGTGTTCAAACTGCGCTGGCTGTGTATCGCTGCAGTTGCTGTCGTGATCACACTGTTACTTCCTTCGATCTTTATGGCACAGTTTCGGAACATGTATGAAACTAAGCGGTTTGAAGATGTCAATTCTTACCTTGAACAGATGTTGTATTCTTTCCGCCGACAGCCGAAGATCCTGATCGCCCTGCAGGATACTTTAGTCCTGTTTTCCGAAAATACAGAAGGTGGTTTTTATAAAGTTATCAATGAAGCGATCCAGTATATCCAGGCCGGACAGAGCCAGGGGGATATCTATAGGGAAGCGTTCTCTATTATCGAAGCAGAATATGGCTGTAAGAAGATGGAAAAAGTCCATAACTTCATGATGAAGGTAGAACAGGACGGTGGTGAGTGCGAAGGTGCCATTGAGATTCTTCTTCTCGACCTGAAACTCTGGGTAGACCGGATGTTTGAGTTGATCCAGGAAAAGCAGAAGATCAAAGTCAATGTAACTATTGCGATCGGCCTGTCCCTCTTAATTGTTGGTATGGCGATCTATATGATCCCGTCTTCTTTCAATGTAACCAATCAGTGGCTGTCACAGATTGCTACCACGGTCAGCCTTTTGCTGGATGTCTTTATCTGGTATTTTGTGCAGAACAAGCTGTCCGGAAACCTGATCAATGTCGATCGGGATGAACCATTTGAAGAGATCAAACCGGCCTATGACCTTGTAATGCATGGGGAGGAGCGGAACAAAAAAAGCCGCAGGAATGCACTGATCGCTGCGGTTGCGATCTTTGTTGCAGCTGCCGCGTGCGCAGCCACCTTTAGCGTACAGGTAGGGGTTGCGCTGATGGCATTCGGTGTATTGATCGCGATCCATCCGAAACGGCATTTCAAACACTGCTTTAAACGGGTCTCCCGTGCGGTAGAAAAAGCATTCCCGGAATGGCTGTTAAGTCTTTCTTTGCAGATGCAGACGGATAACGTCCATGTTTCCATCGTGAAAACGACCGAAGAAGCCCCAGAGATCTTACGGGAAGAGCTTCGGAAGTTATCGGAAGGTGTGGATAAGAATCCTGGAGAACTGAAACCGTACATTGACTTCATGTACCGGTTCCACATCGCAGACATTACCTCTGCGATGAAGATGCTGTATTCCATGGCAGAATTTGGTGCCCAGGACGCACAGGAACAGATCCACACCCTGGTAGAAAGGAATACATCCATGATGGCAAGGGCAGAAAAGATGCGTATGGAAGATTCCCTGGCAGGTATCACGATTACCATGCTGCTGCCAATGATCACTGGTGTACTGAAGATGATCGTTGACCTTGGCCTTGTGATGTGGAGCATCCTGCAGATCTCGAATCTGTTATAAGTAACAAACAGGGAGGGTGTACGATGAAAGAATTTTTGGAAGAATACGGCGGTATGGTGATCATCTGTATCGTGGGCATGGCGATCGTCACTGCCCTGATCAACTCGTTGAACACGATCACAGCACTATAGGAGGGGATTGTTATGAAAGAAATGTTGGAAGAATATGGAGGCGTTGCGGTCTGTGTGATCATGGGCCTTGTAATCCTCGGGATCTTTATCAGCATGTTCAAAGGAAATGGATCCCTTGCCAGCGATGTCTGGAAAGTGCTGATGAGTCCTATGTTATAGGAGGTAGGATATGCGGGCAATCTTAGGAGAATACGGGAAAGTGATCGTGTGTGCGATCGTGATCCTTTCCATTTTTGGGTATTGTTTCACCCTGAAAAGTGGATCCGTTGCGGCAAGCCTTCCTTCCCCAACGGTGACAGTAAAAAGTGATGATTCCTTCAATCTGGTGGATGATGTTTCCAAACGGGCATATCCCACCATTACAGTCCCAAAAGCAGACTGTAAGTTAAAGATCAAAAGAACTTACAACCTGCTAAACCAGAATACAGTCCATGTTTCTGCGACAAATGCAGACGGCAATGCGTTATCTTATTCTATAACCAGGATTGAATTTCCGGATGGAACGGTAAAGGAAAAGGAAGCTGCAGAATCATCTGCATACAGCGTGTCCAGTAATACAACCGGGACAATGAAAGTCACTTATATGACAAAAGAGACTTATAACGGACGGGAACTGAAAACAGAAAAAACGGTCCAGTTCTTGTTCGACTAAAAGGGTCCCCTGTAGGATACAGGGGGCTTTTCTTTTTAGAATTCACCATACTATAAGTAGGAAAACATTTTGGAAAGGAGGCCCGCCAGATGGTGGGAGCGGAGACATTCTCCGCTTATAAAACATGAAAGGTTCCATTGAGACGATGCTTGGGATCATCCTGCTGGCTTTTATGGCTTTGCTCGGAACATCCTATATCACAGCATCTTTGACAACACAGAAGGCTCAAAATTACCATGCAGCAGTCGTGGCAGAGCTGGAGGCATCGGATTTTTCCACCAGTGTCGTCAGTTCCTGTAAGACAAAAGCAAGGGACAACGGTTATAAAAACCTGACAATCACGGTGAATGGAAATTCCGATACCGGGAAATACGCAAAAGTCGTCCTGGATTATGACTATGCGATCCCGTTATTAAACCGGGTGATCGACCATGAGATCGTAGGCTACGCAAGATAGGGGGAAACAGATATGAGAAATGTAATGATCGGGTTTTTCTCCATCGTGATCCTGCTGTTAGTCAGCCTATCCTTAACATCTTCCTCCGGTAAGACCATGAGACAGAATGAGCTGGACTCCAGCCTTTCTTCTGCCATGATGTCTTCCATGGAATCTTTGCAGAAACGGGCAGACAACGATGCGAAAACAGACCTGACGGACCAGCAGTTTATCGCAGATGCGATCCAGGCAGCCCTGGTAAAAACAGATGCAGACGCAACGTATAAAGTAACCGTGTACCAGCTGGATGCCCAAAAAGGACTCCTGGATGTCGGTGTAACGGCAAAGTACGCACAGGTCATGCATCCTGGTAAAGTTTCTGCAAGACGGTGTATCGTCCTGGACGATTACAAAAATGACCTGGATGAGTATTTTACCGTGGTCTTCAAAGACGGCGATTCCGTGGTAAAACAGATCCAGCTGTATGGTGGGGATCTGCTGACCGCACAGATGCTGCCACAGGGTAATGGCTATGGAAGTGCTGTCTGGCAGTGCAATGGTATTACCTGCAGTACGTCCAGTATGCCACAGGTCTTTGTGACAGGGGACATGACTTTTACGAAAAAATGAGAAAAAGCCTTGCAAGTTTTGCAGGGCTTCTTTTTTTTGCAAAATGCTTTTTGTTTTTCAACCTGTTTCTACATACTATATATAGGAAAACTTATCAGAGGTTCAGCCATTTTGTCTGCAGCTGTCGATGTGTTTTGGGATACCCCAGGGAGGTGATGAAATAGAACCGCATGGCTGGCGGTGACGGGGTTTGCAGCCACGAAACACGAAAACACGTACCGTTGGATGTTCGAACCTAAACGGTACATCGATACAAGGAGGACAAAATTTATGCATAAGTTCTTTAGAGGATCCAAAAAGACAATTGCAGCAATGATGGCCGTCCTTATGTTTACTTCTTCAACGGGCGGATACGCCCAGGCCGGTATGATCCAGGATGCCTTCCCGGAAACACAGGAAATTGTGCAGGATGTGCAGGAGAATACCGATACACCAGTAACTGAAGATGCGGAAACGGTCGTTACCAAACCGGATACGGAGGTGCCGACAGGGGAGCCAACAAAAGAACCTGCAGAAGACTCTGCGGAAGGTTCTGTGGAAGGTTCTGTGGACAACCCTACACCGGAAGTGACCGAAACACCAAAACCTACAGAAAAACTGGAAGAAAAAAACAAGGATGCATCAAAAGAGACCACCGCTGATTCTGAGAAGAAATCAGAAACTTCCGAAAAGAAGGAAACGTCTGAGGATTCCAACGAGTTGAGTAACACGGTAACACGGTTTATACAGGAAAAAGATTCCTACGCCTATATGGAGCAGATCACCAATATGGACGACCTGCTTTCGGAAATGAACGAGGAACAGTTGTATGAACTTCTCTATTTTATGCGTCTGAGTTTCTTATCCGAAGTGCCGGAACATCACAGCCAGACACTGGACACCTATTATGAGATCCTGAATGCTTACATCAGAGCAAAAACCGGAGATCCCAAACAGGAATGGCAGGACCTGGTATTGCCATATCTTCCTTATTATCAGGAAGGGATGAAAACAACCAAGGACTATCTGGATGTAGTAGATGGCAAAGATTTCGACCTTTCTTATCTGGAAGAGCAGTTATCGTCTTTGGAAGACTGCCAAGATTCCGATATCTTGGCTGGTAAGGCAGAACCTGTAACCATTGAAGCAGCGATGGAGAGCGTCCGTCAGGATGTCCTTGATGGGAACCCCGCAGATGCGATCTGGACCATGTATCATTATGGTTATATGGCAGATGTTTTGGCAGAACTGGATTACGAAACCTTAGAAGGATTTTTCCAGGGACTAGGTGAGGATGATCGATTTGTCTTCAATACCTTAGCAGGATATGAATATTTCCGGTTTGTAGACCAGGGATATGCGCTGGACGGATACAAGGAAAAAGCAGAAATGCTCCAGTATTTTTATCAGGAAACAGCAGAATCTGATGCAGCAGACCAGATCTTACTTTCATATCTGAATAAACAGGACAAAAAAAACTACAGTTCCGTAGAAGCTTATGTGGCAGAAATGACCAGGGATTCTTCGGAAAACTTTGCTGAAGTGATGGAAGCCTGGAACCTGTTTTTAGCAGGACGGGTAGACACTCTTGTAAAAAAAGTGAACAAAGAAGAGATCAAGGATGAACCGAGTAAACCAGAGGATTCCCACGAACCCTTGGCACCGGACACGCCGGATGTGGATGTGCCGGATACCGGGGATTCTACCGGGGATAACCTTGGAGAAGCCGGGGACGATCTGCCGAAAAAAGATATCGGCACTGGGGACACTTTATCCGATGTGGAATATCCTTCGTTAGGAAAAAACTATAACGATGGGATCGCCCTTGCATCAGCACAGTACAATAAAAATGTAAACGGCGGCCAGTGGGTGGCTATCAGTAATACCTGGTATTTTGTCCAGTCCAACGGACAGATCCTTTACAACTCCTGGGTCCTGGATGGAAACGACTGGTATTTCATCAAGCCGAATGGCTGGGCAGTCGTAAGCGCTTATGCAGTAATTGATAATGTTGCTTATCATTTCAATGCAAAAGGTGCAGATGATGGTAAGTTAAGCCAGGGCTGGGTTGTCAGTGACATTAACGGTGGATGGTATTATATCTATAACGGCGCCGCCCAGTATGGCTGGGTCTGGCCACAGGAAAAATCCGTAGCGGATGCTGCCGGTAATACGTATTGTTATTACTGGTGTGGACCTTCCGATGACCGTGTAATGCGTGCGAATGGATATTACACCATCTGGTGTGCAGAAGCAGGACAGAACCTGGATTACTATCTGGACAGTGGCGGACATCTGATTCAGGCAACGATCGGTGGAAACAGCTATTATAGTGCGTTCAACGCAAATAATGGTGCTATCGATTGTGCATGGAATGATTCTACTGTGGTATTAAAAGGCGGAAACCATAATGTGTCCGCACAGCATGGTATTATTGGAAAAAATGTGACCATCACTACCGATGGAAGTCACCGCTGTTATATCCGGAACAGTAACACGACCACTGGAGGAAACCGACCTACCATCCTTTATATTTCCGGTGGAACCTTAACCATCAACGGTTATATTTCCTGGGATGGTGGAAATAAGAATTCCGGAAAAGCCGCCTCTGATGTCCTTATCGCGGAAAATGGTGGAACATTAACCTTTGACAGTGCCAACGCAAAAGTTTTTAACTGTAACCAGGGCTTACATGGAACATCAGATTCCCCGAATGGCGCGAAGATCAATTTTTACGCCGGCGAAATTTACAACTGCCTCCTTGGTATTGGCACATACAATAACGTTACCATGACAGGTGGTACGATCCGCAATTGTCAGCAGGGTGTCCATTTGAATGCCTGCTACCGGGATATTGTGTGTGATATCACCGGGGGCACAATCAAGGATAATGAGAGCTATGGAGTTGTTGGACTTGCTGCTGAGTGGGGAAGCGCGCATAAAGTAACTCTTACTGTGACAAAAGCAAATGTCTTTGGTAATGGTTATGGTGTCGGTTTGACTGGCTCAGTAACAGCAAACAGTTCTTTAAAACTCGATAACGGAACGAATATTCATAATAACACTCATGTTGGTACTTTTGTTGAAAGTGGCTCTATGAATGTTGGCGCAACTGCATATGTTGATATTGTAAATAATGGTGAGCGAGGTGCGGTTGTAAATAATGTGCATTCAACAGGCACATTTAACAAAGCAACCATTACGGGAAATGGAAATAGTTCTATGACCGGCGCTGGTATTTATACCACAGGAACCATTTCAACCACAGCAAGCACGAACGTATCCAATAACAAAGGATCACACGGCGGCGGTATCTGTGGAGATGGTAATGCTGTTTTAAATATCAATGGAACACCGATCAAAGACAACACAGCTCATGGCTGCGGTGGTGGTATCTGCTCCTACGGAACTTTAAACTTGTCCGGTTCCACACTAACAGGCAACACAGCAACCGGAGACGGTGGTGCGATCTGGTATAATAAAGGCAATATTTCCGGATGTGGAATCACAGGAAATACAGCAAATAATATCGGTGGTGGTGTATCGTTAAGTGGCGGTACTTCAACCCTGACCAATAACAATATCGACAATAATAAAGCAAATGAGGGCGGCGGTATGTATACCGATGGAAGCCTGACAATTAGTAGTGGTACTTTTAGCAATAATAACGCATCCGGTAATGGTGGTGGAATCATCAGTAACGGAACCGTTACCATGAATGGTGGATCCATTACAGGTAATTATTCCGGTTGGGATGGCGGTGGAGTAAACTCCCGTGCCACATTCAACTTCAATGGTGGAGCGATCCAGAACAATACTGCATACTGGTTAGGTGGAAATATCCATGTACAGGCCATTGATAATATCAACAACAAACAGTCCGTATTTACCGTAACATCCAAAAACCCGATCTCCGGTGGTAAAGCCGAAGGATCCGGTGGCGGCGGTGTTTGTGTCTATGGTACAGGTACGAAACTGATCCTGAATGATGGAACATCGGTAAAGGATAATACAGCACCAACCGGTGGTGGTATCAATGGTAACGCTACAATTGAAATGCATAATGCAACCATCAGTGGAAATAAGGCTACCAGCAACAACGGTGGCGGTATCGAACTCTTTTCTGACCAGTACGGAACCGGATCATTCAAAATGACATCCGGAACAATCGAAAACAATACAGCTACTTGCGAAGGCGGCGGATTCCACGGACCAAATTTCATCATGACTGGTGGAACGATCCAGAAGAACAATGCCGGAACAGTGGCCGGTGGTGTTTTGGCCAATGGAACCGGTGCTTGCAGCATGAGTGGTGGTACAATCACAAATAATACATCCACGTATAGTGGCGGTGGATTATGGGTCGATGATAACACACCATTTACCCTGGGTGGCGGAACGATCAGTAATAACACGGCCGGTGGAGATGGCGGTGGTATTTATAATGATAATGGTAACATTACAATAACCGCTGGAACCATTTCCGGTAACAAGGGCCAGTGGGGCGGTGGCATTAACGATTGTGGTACCGTTACAATGAAAGGCGGTACAATCAGCGGAAATTCTACAACGTCAAAAGCTGGTGCTGGTATCAATGTTTCTACGAATGGAAAACTCACTATGTCTGGTGGAAAGATCCAGAATAATACTTCTGCTGAAACTGGCGGTGGTATCTGTAATTTAGGTACCCTGGAAATCTCCGGTGGAGAAATCTCTGGAAATACGACCAAGTACAGTGGTGGTGGTATTTACAATTCCGCACAGGGAAAAGGAACTACGATCACTGGCGGTACAATTTCTGGAAATACTGCTGAAACCTATGGTGGTGGTGGTATTTACATCGAAGACAACTCCAAAATCACTATGACTGGTGGAACGATCAAAGCTAATACGGTCAAAACCAATGGTAAAGCCATTTACCAGAATGGTACTCTGAACCTTGGTGGTTCTGCAGAAGTCCTTGGTGATATTTATCTGGGAACTGGCAAGATCATCAACGTGGTCAGTGACCTCACCAAAGCAAATCCAGAAGTAGCCATGGCTGAAAATGACACCTATAAACAGCGTGTCATTGCCGAGTATTCTGCAGATACCACATCTTTCAAGAATGGTACCGATGATACAAAGCGTTACAGCCTGGAAACAAATACTGCTAGATATGCCAAAGCGAAAAACATCAAAATTGATGATAACGTAGACAAAGGCAAACTGTACCAGGTTTGGCTGAATAAGACTGACTTACCGATTCGTGTCAACTACATCGGAAGATATGCAGACTCTGGATCCGTAAAAACCGAGATCGTAGAGCCGGGTACTGAAAAGTACACCGTGCAGAAGAATTCAGGTTATACGAGATTCAGTAGAAAAGACTACACATTCCAGGGATGGGTTTATCGTTTAACAGATAAAAAACCAACCTATTCAGAAAAATCATCTAATGTAATTTCTTATGATGATTTGCGGTCAATCTGGCAGGAACAGCAGGAAGCTGGTATTTCCGGAGATATGTTTGAAACCCAGAGTACCGAATCGTCCAGATCGGTAGCCGGTATTGCACTGGCAGCGATGCAGAATGCATTATCCGGACTGATCTTCCCGGCACAGGTACAGGCAGCAGAAAACGACCAGGTATGGGATGTGTATATGCTGGATACTTGGGACAAAGTTCCAACCATCAAATGGAAGGAAAATACGTTCTGGGAAGGAACGGATGTTTACAAAGCAGATCTGCTGAAAAACATCTGGATTTCAGACCTTGAAGACGGAACTATTGATGTCAGCAAACTGGTAATCAACTCTATCACCTACAGTGCCGGTAAACTGGAAAACGGAACCAAAGCTGCTTCCTATACGGTCAACTACCCGAAAGGAATGCAGGATTCCGATAAACTGGATACCTGGTTCATGCAGCTGGATAAGAACGATTCACCAGTCACACATGTTTTGCATTGTTCGGTTACAGACTCTGCCGGAAATGTGGCAAAAGCGGACATTACCGTTAAAGTGAAATACAATGAATTCCCGACCATTACTGCCCAGGATCGTTACTTTACCCTGGAAGAAGCACAAGGTGGACAGATCACCAAAGACGCATTGTTAAAGAATGCAATCACCGATGGAAAGCTTTCTGCAAATGATACCGAAGAAGGTAATCTGAACAACAAACTGGACATGGTAGACTTCAAAGCATCTGATTTCACCAGCTTCACCGATTCCGGATATGTGACCGTAACGTTCCATGTACAGGATTCTATGGGACCTGGAGGAAAAGGTAAGGAAACGTACAGACAGATCAAGGTATACGTTGTCAAGGATGGCGTGATCGAAGAGCCGGAAAAAGCACAAAATATCCGTTTCATCAACAAGAAATACTATGACCTGAACAAAGGGGTAAACCCTGACACACTGAGTGAAGAAGAGAAAGAAGCAAGAAATGGCAATGGTGGACTGAACGTGGAATCCAAATGGTACCACGATCCGGAATATCAGGCAGTCATTGAAGCTGCTTTCGGAAAAACACAAGGAACGGACTACGAATTTACTAAGGAAGATATCGACAAGATCAAAGCTTATGTGGATGCCAATGGTATTGGAACTACAAGAAGCGATGCAGCGTTGGATAACTTCTACAGCCAGTTCGTAGCACCTGCAAAAGTAAACTAAAGAAAGTCCCCACTGGGTTAGTGGTATGCTCCCCGTCAAGAGGACAATAAAAAATAATAAATTTTTGTATCGTC